>Ga0207951_100040_pt1 | contig 110093 bp, 117 predicted proteins | sample Subbio12Aug_8Bad_FD_184830 | JGI IMG/M metagenome (GOLD analysis project Ga0207951, IMG submission 184830) | Serpentinite rock and fluid subsurface biosphere microbial communities from McLaughlin Reserve, California, USA - CR12Aug_8Bad (SPAdes) | ecosystem: Environmental > Terrestrial > Deep... | reverse complement strand
AGTCACGGCCTTCTCGATGAGATCCTCCGGCAGCGGCCAGACCTGCGGACAATAATAAACGCTCGTGGCGATACCACTCTTCGTAAGTTCGAGGTGCGCTTCAATACACTCCTCGAGTAGAGGCCCCACACCCACTAATAGGATCTCTCCGAAACCACACAAGAGTTCTCCGGTCGTAGTGGCTGGGAGCTCTATAGGCTTTGCGTTATCCTTAGGGTAACGCAAAGCAACGGGAGCGTTGATAGCTAAAGCATGCCCGAGCAATCGTGGCATGTCTTCAGAGCCTACCGGGGCGTAGACAGTAAGGCCCGGCATAGTACGTAAATAAGACAGGTCGTAGATGCCATGGTGTGTTTCGCCGTCTTCTCCCACCACTCCCGCCCGATCTAGGCAGATCACCACGGGTAGTTTTTGTAGACAAACATCATGTAGCATCTGATCGTAAGCGCGCTGCATAAAAGTTGAGTATACCACCACCACAGGCTTCATGCCTTCTGCTGCTAGCCCCGCCGCGAAGGTCACGGCATGTTGCTCTGCAATACCTACATCATATAAACGATCTGGGTGTGAAAGAGCAAAAGCAGCTAGGCCTGTGCCGTCAAGCATTGCTGCCGTGATGGCCGCTATTCTTATGTCGCTATCCGCTAGTTCAACTAGAGTTTGCCCAAGCAATTCAGTAAAGCTAGCCGAGCCCGCTGTACGGCGTCGTTGTCCTGTCGCAACTGTAAAAGGGGGCGCACTATGGAAAAGCGAGGGACTGTCTTCGGCTGGTATGTAGCCTTTCCCTTTGCGGGTAAGACAGTGCACCAATACGGGAGTAGACAGTTGTTTAGCTTGACGCAATACCGCTTCTATATCTCTCATACTGTGCCCGTCGACAGGTCCTAAATAGGTAAAACCTAATTCCTCAAAAACCACACCCGGCACCAGAAGGTATTTAAGGCTTGACTTAAAACGCGTCACCCAGCTAAAGACAAAGTCCCCTAATCGGGGGATGCCCTTAAGAACCCCACGTACATCGCGCTTGGTGCGCTGATAAAGGGGGGCTGTTCGTAGGCGATTAAGGTATTTGGCAATAGCGCCTACATTGGGTGAAATGGACATTTCGTTATCGTTAAGTATGACGATTAGCGGCTTACCAATGTGTGAAGCGTGATTTAGAGCCTCCCATGCCATGCCGCCGGTTAGGGCGCCATCCCCAATCACCGCGACGACATGTCTGTGTTTGCCCTGTAAGCGCAAAGCTTCTGCTATGCCAAGGGCAGCAGAAATTGAGGTTGTACTGTGTCCCGTATTAAAAACATCATGGCTGCTCTCTTCTCGCTTAGGAAACCCACTTAACCCACGGGCCTTACGCAGCGTAGCAAACCTTTGCTGCCTACCCGTGAGCATTTTGTGCGCATAGGTCTGATGCCCAACATCCCAGACTATTTTGTCCTCCGGTGAGTCAAACTCACGATGAAGCGCTATTGTCAGTTCTATTACGCCAAGGTTAGATGCTAAATGACCACCGTTTTCCGCAACACCCGAAAGAATGGTAGTGCGTAAGTCATTAGCGAGTACGCTAAGTTCCTGTTCAGTGAGTTTCTTGAGATCTTGTGGCGAGTTAATCCGCTCTAGCAGCATAAGTCTCCTCCGACACATAAAAATTGGCGCCTCAAAGCGCCTGTAAATTCAGCAGTGCGTTACGGGCACACTATAGTATAGCATACATTCAATTCCAATAGGCTATTGTGATCCCGAGTAAGGCGCCTGCGAGAACCTCCACCGGGGTGTGCCCAAGTAGTTCTTTAAGCGGAATTTCGCTCACATGCTTGTGTAAACGAAACTGCTCAATGATCTTATTAAGGACTTCTGCCTGTTTTCCAGCAGCTTGTCTCACACCTGCAGCGTCGTACATAACTATTAGCGCAAATGTAATGGTAATGGCTGTTAAAGGGCTTTCAAACCCTGTAAATCTAATAGCTCCAGCTGATAATGCGCTTACTATAGCAGAATGTGCACTTGGCATTCCCCCAGCACCAGTGAGCCTCTCTAAGTCCACCCGCCCCGCCTTAACCCAGGCGACAATAACTTTTAACCCTTGTGAAATAAACCATGCCAGTAAAGCACGGTAAAGAATGGGGTTGGTGGTGAGGGCGTGAAAGAAGGGCATAGGCGAACTCCTCCTACATTACTTAGTCCTGTTTATGCATAGATCTGCGGCTTGGCGCAAGGGTTCGCTACCACCAAGCGCATCTAATGTTGTCAGGCAGGACTCATAGCATTTTCTAGCACGTTCCTCGGCCCCCTGCAAGCCATACACGCTTACATAAGTGAGTTTCTTGGCCTGCTGGTCCTTACCTGCGGTCTTACCCAAGTCCTTTTCGTTACCTACCACGTCAAGAATATCATCCCGGATCTGAAAACCTAGGCCGAGATATGCAGCGTACCGAGTGACACTCGCTAGTTCTTGCTTAGTCGCTCCCGCTAAGATCGCACCAATGCGAAGTGAGGCCGTGATCAAAGAGCCTGTCTTGTGGGCATGTATATAATCTAAGGTTTGGGGTGGATTACTGACCTCTGCTGATTCGGAGAGTATGTCTACGACCTGTCCTCCGATCAATCCATTTGTTCCAGAGGCGAAAGCTAATTCTGCCGTGCTTTGCAGGATACGAGTTGCACTGTATTGATCAACGAGTTTGTGAGTCATTAGCTCAAAGGCAAGGGTAAGCAAAGCGTCACCCGCTAGTATCGCTATAGCTTCGCCAAAAACCTTATGGTTAGTGGGCTTACCTCGCCTGTAGTCATCGTTATCCATGGCAGGCAGGTCATCATGAATAAGTGAATATGTGTGGATTAGCTCTATAGCTGCCGCTGCTGGCAAAAAACTCAAAGCGTTACCACCAAACATCTCATGAGCGACTATAGCCAAGCTGGGCCTGAGGCGTTTACCGCCGGCAAGAACACTATAGCGCATAGCCTCATGGATGGTGGGCGGGAATTCATTGGTGTTGGGAAGATAGCTCTCTAGGACTTCGTTAACTAAGAGGGTGTAGTGCTTAAGGTCAAAATCTTTCATCATTAGCCCTCAACAAACGCTGTGCGTTCGTCCCTAAGTATTATTTCCACTTTCTGTTCGGCTTCAATCAAAAGCTTCTCGCAGTTCTTGAGAGCCTCAACGCCAGCGAGGTAGAGCGCCATCGCTTCATCTAAGGTAACTTCACCGCCCTCTAGTTTGGCGACGATCTCCTCTAGCTTTTTTATGGCACTTTCAAATTGCATCACAGTGCTCCTTTCCCGTAACCACCGACATGATCTTGCCATGCCGCAACGTGGTAGTAAGATTATCCCCAATATTAACCTCTAAACAGGACGTGATGACATGGGCGTCCTCGCTTTGCGTAACACTGTACCCGCGCGCGAGTACCTTGAGAGGGCTCAGGGCGTGTAGCGTTGCAGCGTAAGACGATAGCAGCCCCCGTTGTTTTGTCAGATACAAACTAGAGGATCCGATCAGTCTAAAGTGTAAATGTGTCGCATGCTCCCTCAGCATGCGTAACTGTCTTCTAGGTGAATTGGTATTGAGCCTTACGCTGAGATTGTCTGTGTGTTGGCGTAAAGATGTTAGCTTGCGCTCTAGACTAGTGCTTAGGCTCAGGCGCATCTCTAGGAGCCGACTCTCTAGGGCTCGTATGTCCGGAACTACTAATTCTGCAGCGGCAGAAGGTGTAGGGGCACGCATATCTGCTACAAAGTCGGCAATGGTAAAATCAGTCTCATGCCCTATTGCAGAAACAATCGGATACGGGCATTGCGTGATGGCGCGGGCTACCTGTTCGTCATTAAAAGCCCATAGGTCTTCGATGGAGCCACCACCCCGGCCCAAGATCACCACGTCAATATCGCTATGAGCGCAAATATTGTGTAGGGCCGAAACAATAGAAGGAACAGCGTCTGCCCCTTGCACCGTTACAGGGATAATTAAAACCTGGGCTAAAGGATATCGACGACGCAAAACCGTAATAATGTCACGGATGGCTGCTCCCGTAGGGGAAGTCAAAACAGCTACCGTGCGAGGGTGCTTGGGTAAGGGTCTTTTGCGATGCTCTGCAAACAGCCCTTCCTCGTCGAGCCGTTTTTTTAGCTGTTCGTATGCTACGTATAGAGAGCCTAGCCCGTCTGGTTCAATTAGGTCAACGTAGAATTGGTAAGCCCCATCGCGCTCATAGACTCCGATATTACCTTTAGTTAAAACCTTCATGCCGTCATAAGGTCGAAATTTCAGCAGACCCGTACGGCTTCGCCACATAACTGATTTTAAGCTAGCTCTATCATCTTTTAAAGTGAAGTAGTAATGCCCTGAGCTGTGTGCCTTAAAATTAGATATTTCACCACTGACCCACACCTTCTGAAGCAGCGCGCTCCCTTCAAGAATTTCGCGAATATGAGCAGTGAGATCGTAGACGGATAGTGGCCTAGCCATTCTGTATTTTAGCTGCTAAAACAGTATTTTTGAGTAGCAAGGCAATAGTCATGGGTCCCACACCGCCGGGAACAGGAGTAATAAATGATGCCAATGTTGCCACAGCGTCGTAATCTACATCACCAACCAGCTTATCCCCTACACGATTTGTGCCAACATCAATCACCACCGCACCGGGCTTTACCATGTCCGCTGTAATTAGATTAACCTTGCCCACAGCTACAATAAGCACGTCGGCTTGGCGAGTAAAGTGCGCTAAGTTTTCGGTGTGGCGATGGCAAGTGGTGACGGTAGCGTCTGCTAGGAGGGCCAAGGTAGACAGTGGTTTACCCACTACGTTGCTACGCCCTACTACTACCACATGCTTACCCTTGAGGGGGTAATCTATAGACTTAAGCATTTCCATTATACCGGCTGGCGTGCAAGGGATAAGAGCCTCAGCAAAGCCGAGGTTCATTAAGCCTATGTTCGTGGGGTGGAAACCATCAACATCCTTTTCCCGTTTGACAGCTCCAAAAATTGCCATTTGGTCAAGATGACTCGGTAATGGCATTTGCACTAAAATGCCGTTTACGCCACGGTCGCTATTAAGGCCGTCTATCAGCATCATTAACTCATCCTGAGTGGCCTCAGCAGGCAGTCGGTGGACGGTAGACTCAACATTAGCCGCCTTACACGCCTTTTCTTTCATGCCGACATAAGTGTGGCTGGCTGGGTCATCGCCTACCAGAATTACAGCTAAGTGTGGTTTTACTGTAAGAGTCTTGGCCTCTGCTGCGACCTCTTCGCGAAATTTTTTAGCTAAGTCTTTACCATCAATAATTTTAGCCATATGTAATACCTCCTTAGTTATCTGTGTTCCACCAGTCCTCGCGGGCGGCACTGTATTTATTGCTTCACCCAGCCCTGCTGACGTGCAATATTACCGAGCATTCCGTTAATAAATCGGCTTGACTCCTCGGTGCTATATTGTTTAGCCAGTTCTAACCCCTCATTGATAACGACGTTAATCGGTGTATCAGGGTCATGACTGAGCATTTCTGCCAGAGATAAGCGGAGTAAGCTGATGTCAACGCGGGCCAAACGGTCGATGGTCCAACCGACGCTGGCATTAGAAATAAAAGCATTAATCTCTTCCCAATGACTGAGCGCCGCCCGGACGATGCGTCGTGCATAATCTGCGTCCCGATTTGCAAGCGGAGTTGATTCCATAGCGTAGGCAAAAGCCTGGGGCTCGTCCACCAGACCCAAGTCAAGCTGATATAAAGTCTGCAGAGCAGCTTCTCGAGCTGTTCTTCGGCTCATTAAGCGTTCCCCCTGTTTAGTGGCCTAGGGCCATTTGTTTATATATCTTACCATAAAAAAACCACCTTTAAACGGGTGGTTTAGGTTTAGTCAACCGGTGGCAGCAACCTTTCGAGCAGGGCGCGGAGGTCTTCATCACGATCAAGCCGAAGCCCGATATAATACCCTGCTGTAGCACAGAGTAAGATGAAGAGCGTCCGCAAGAATCCATAATGTAAGTATACAAAAGCAAAGGATAGACCTGAAATAGTGCCGACAATCCGACCGCGATACAGCGTTAAAATCTTTCGCACTACGTTATACATAGCCCTTCCTACTGCACTCGCACTCTAGATGTCGGCGCCATTTCTACCACAAGTACTTTAACGGTCACCACGTTGACTCCTGCGCTCGCTTCTACAGTGCGCTTAAGCGTATCCTGCAATAAGGTTGTGACGGTGGGAATGTTGCTATCCTGACTTGTGGATACCTCCGCATAGATGGTGAGTCCATCATCACCCAATTCTACTCGCACTTTGGCATTGCTCACGCCGCGGACGGATTGCGCTGCTTTCTGGGCGAGGTTCTTAATGGCCGTGATGGAGATGCGTACATCCCCTAACTCGCTATGATGAGTGATGGCGGAAAGTGTTGTGCGTTCCTTGCGAATACCCGACAGCAGAAATCGAACGCTAAAGATTAAGAACAGTGCGGTTAAAGGGATTGCTTCCCATCTAGTTAGAAAGGCACCTAATTCAGGAGCTCCCCATCCTGGAGGAAAACCTAGGTACGCACCAAGCACCATCAGTGCAATGGTGGCGACAGCGAGGGTGTATAACGACAACATAATGCGGTCAAAAATCTTCACCAAGAACACCCCTTTATACTGCTTGTCCCGTTTGAGATAGACCTTCTGGTCTATCTCAAACGGGTCTCTTCCTCTTTTGGTTCATGAACACTAACAGACTGTACATAAACGTTAACTTCAACAACCTGTAGACCTGTCATGGTCTCAATCGCACTACGGACATTCTCTTGTACTTTAAGGGCAACTTCCGGAATCTTAAAACCATACTCCAATACAACATATAGATCAACCGCAGCTTCTTTTTCGCCTACGGTTACTTTTACCCCCTTGGACAAATTGCGCTTGCCCAGCATCTCTACTAGAGAGACTCCACTCATTCCTGCCACTCCGGCCACTTCGCTTGCCGCTAAGCCAGCGATTGTTCCAACGACATCGTCAGAAATATGTACCGTGCCCACATCAGCTGATCTAAATTGGAGAGCTTTCTCCAAGCGTATCACCTCCTGCTTGCTACGGACTTATTATACCAAAAGATGAAAGCATATGACAGCCTATTTGCGGAAGCGCACTCTGACGTTTTGAAGCTTAATTCCGCCCACTGTGGTTACCACGTCCGCTACCTGGAGTGCTTGTGGCTCACTCAACGATTCGGCCTTAACTATAATCTCCGCACCGACTGGCCCAAAGAATACAACTGCATCGGCAAAACCTTTTCCTACGATTAAACGTTCGACATAGAGCTCTACTTCCCTCTGCGCGGCCACTTCAATCATTTCCATCTGAGCCTTAGTGCGTGTTTCATGTGATGAATTCACGTTGTTGACGACTTCACGCAGTAATTCAATTCTTTGACTGCGTTCCCGCTCTCGCTCCATGCGATGTTCCACGAAATAGTCACGCACAGACTCTTCTAGCTCAGGAACAGCAACAGAGGACTCCGGCAGAGAACTAGCAGGGATATCTAGCGGTTTTATGGTGCTAATGGGTGCAGTCGGCCAAAAAGTGTACAAGGCATAATAACCCACTGACCCCACTACAATGACAGTCACAAGAAACTTAGCCAACATGCTTTTATCAATAATTATTTTGGCCACCTCCTATTTGCCTGGGAATACGCGCACCCTGTGTGCGGGTAGAGAGAGAATGGTTTGCACAGCCTGGGTTAACGAAGCCTGCATCTTAGGGTCATTAGCTCCACTTGCAACTACAACTACTCCTCTGATCTCTGGAGTCAGCTCTTTTAGCTTCACCACTGAGTCGCCACTGGTGTTACGGGCCATGACAGGCTGTGAAGAAAGGGTTTCTTCTTGGGATACCTTCGATGCTCCTGAGGGGTCCTTATCTTCGGTAGTACGGGAGGTCTGCTGGGTGCTTGAGGCAATCTCTACATCGTTAGACGATGCTAAGGTAAGCATCACCGTGACCTGACCGGCTCCCTTGATTTGTCCCAAGACACTCTCAAGCTGCCCTTCGAGGGATTCTTGGTACTGTTGCCTAGCCACAATGGCGGCGTTAGGTTGTGTATTACCAGATACAGAAGCCTTTACAAGCTGTGCGTCAGGTGGAGCGGTGGCGGGGAAATAAAGGCGAATGGCTAGCAGCACTAGGATTAGTGCTAAGATCAGCTGCGCCTTCTTATTCTCAATCAAGCGCTGTAACGTCTGTATTAGTGTATTGTCGGCCTTAAGGGTTCGGCCTTCCTGCATCTCCAACACTCCTATCTCTTTATATGTATTCTTACTTGTATCGTTTCAAGCCCATAAGTTGTGCGTAGCTTATCCGATAACTGTCGTCTGATTTGCTCTCCACTGTCGCTTTCGGCGAGCGGCTTACGCAAAGCGACGGTCAACTCAATCGTGGTAGGGTTACCGTAACTTGGACTGGCTGAATTTTGGTCAACTGTAACTGTAGCTGTAGCTGACTGAATAATATCAATCTCTTCAGCGAGTTGGGCGACCCTAGCCTCTAACACGAGATTGTAGGCAAGCCAAGCGGATTTGTCCGAGAGAGGCTCAACAGCAGTGACCATGGCTCGGCCCGAATGCTGTTCGGCAGAGGCTAACCTAGTGCTTACGTCTAGTTCGGAATTAATGAGCTTTAGCACTGGTGTGAGTAGCAGGAGTAGAAGAATCAGGCCCACTGTGTAGTCTACATACTTTTTAAGAGAGGAGTTAGGCAAGGCCAGATCGATGAACGTGGCTAGTACAAGAAGTATGACGATTTCTTGTATCCATTCCCTAAGAAAAGCAAACATTTTCTCTTACCTCATTTCAGCGAAGGCTCAAAGCGGCATTTCCGGTACCAATCACAATTGTGATAAGAATGAATAACATGACCCCGACAGTCACTAAGGCTGCTCCCACTACTGTAAGCAGACTCGCCAAATTGCTCAATGCATCCACCACGGGATTTGATCCCATAGGTTGGATGATGGCTGCCGCTAGCCGATAAATAACAACAATGACCATTATTTTTAAGGCTGGCATAGCACAGAGAATAAAAACGGTCATCAGTCCCACCAAACCAATCCCATTCTTTAAGAGCATGGAGCAACCCGCTACAGTTTCAAAGACATCAGAGAACAAACTTCCGACTACGGGTATAAAGTTCTTCACCGCAAACTTCGCCGTGCGGAATGCTATACCGTCCGCTACCCCTGCGGCAGTGCCTTGCACCACGCTTAATCCAATAAAAACTGTAAAGCTGAGACCCATTACTGCCACTGCGATATCGCGCAGTAATCCAGCCAACTTACTCACCTGAAGTTTGTCAGAAAAGCTGTTGATGAGATATAACACCCCAGAGAAATAAAGAAGAGGGAGCACGGTGTTAGCTACGATTGTACTTACGGTAGTGGCTGCTACAGTAATAAGTGGGTGAAACAGCGCCGCGGAGCCAGCAGCACCCATGGAGACCAGTAGAGTAAGCAACACAGGCAAGAGACTGTAGATGAAGCCAACCATGGTGCGTATTGAGCCAGAAACAGTCTGGATTGCGAAGGCAAAGCTTTGTAGTGTAAAGCCCATTAGCACTACAAAGCAGATCGCGTAAGCTACATTGCCTACGTCGCCGCCTAAGCTGTCCTGCATTTTTTTCATTAACGCACAGAGGACTGCCAGCACTATGAGCTTACCTAGGAGCGACAACTGCCCTATTATTTCGCTCAGAAAATAGCGCAGAAGACTTGCCAAGACTTCTTTAGGATTCAGGCCTCCCCCAGAATGCAGATTAGAGATAACCGAGCGGATATCAAGATTCGGGATGTAGCCGGCATACTCATCTTGAATTGCCTGAAGCACAGTCTCTAGCGAAGCAAGGTCTAGCTCGTCTAATTGCTCGTTTAGTACAGACTCTAATGCACTTTCCCAGTCCTCAGGAGCGGCAAATACTTGAGTGGGTAGCAATAGGAGGAGCAGCATTATAACTGCAACGAATTTTTTCATCTTCTCACCTACGGTATTATGCTTAGCAACGTTTCAAGTATGACAAGTACTACAGGCACTGACAAACTGAGAATAGTCAGTTTGCCAGCCAGTTCGACTTTAGAGGCTAGGGAGTTCTCACCTGCGTCTTTACAGATCTGCGCGCCATATTCAGCCACGTAGGCCACTCCCATGATCTTGATCAGTGTATTCATGTGCATAGTGCCGACATTAGCTCGCTTGGCCAGCTCCTCGACCATTCTGATGACGGTGGCCATTTTGCCTAGTAAACCAATCATGATGGCAACTGAGGCCGCAATGACTAAAATTATGGCTAGTTCGGGCCTAAGTTGTCGCAGGAGTAATGACGCCATTACTACAGCTAGGGCTAGCATTACGTAAAGGAATATTTCCATTCTAGAAGTGCATCAGGGTCTGGATTGCCCTAAAGAGAGCAACAACTTGATACACAATAAACGTCAGCACCATAATTATGCCGGTGATCCATACTAGGGTGGCCGACTCTTTGCGGTCCCAACTGCTGAGGAGGTTGTAAATAATACCAATGGCCAGCAGAAAGGCTGTGAGCTGCATGATAACGCGAAAGTTCATCTCCATGAAAATGCCCCCTTAGCTAAAAGATGATGATTACAGCCACGATTCCCGCTAGGACTCCTAGGTAGCGCCAGAGGCGCTCATTTTTGGCCGCCTCGTTAACAGCGGACTGATGAAGGCCTTCTATGCGACGCGAAGCTAAGAGCAAGTGACGCTGCTGATCTTCCCGATCACTGGTGCCGATTACGTCTCCCAGGGCACGCAGCGCCTCAATATCCGGAGCGAGTAGGGCTGAGGCAGCCTGTAACTGTTCTAACCCCTCCTCCCAGGCTATCCGCGCGGGCTTTAGGTTATCTATTTCCTGTGCAACTCGAGAGAAAAATGCGCCGATGGTGTCACAGCTTCGGCTCAAGTTTTGTAGCGCTTCAGAGAGAGGTGTAGCTGCATATACAATTTCTGTTAACAATATTTGGACGCCTGTAAGCAGGGCCTGTAGTTGCCGCGGTCGCTCGGCGTAGTTACGGGCAATGGTGAAGCCCATCATAGAAGACCCATAGATAATTAGGGCGTAGCAGAGAATGTTAGCTATGTTGTGCATGATGCTCCCCTTTTTGACGGCTGAATACTCCACCGATGTATTCTACAGTCCCGGGGCCCCTTCTATTGCTAAGAATCACCACGCGCTGAAACAGACCGCGCTGTAGTAAGGTGCTCAGGTTAGGTCGAGCGGCTACTTCCTCGTAAGTAGCTCCATGCGCGCTGGCCATCACTCGTACACCGGAGTTCAGTGCTTCTTCGATGGCTGAGGCATCCTCTGCCCTGCCAATTTCGTCTGTCACAATTACGTCTGGCGAGAGAGCTCTAAGTGCCATCAGCATGCCCTCAGCTTTAGGGCAACCGTCCAGCACATCAGTACGGAGTCCTACGTCAAGTTGGGGCCGTCCGTTATAGCAGCCGGCTATCTCTGAGCGCTCGTCAATAATACAGACACGCTGTCCTTTATCACTGAGCTGGCGAGCCATGTCGCGCAGCAGTGTGGTTTTCCCAGCTTGAGGTGGAGAAATAACTAGGGTGTGGTACGGACAGCCTTCGGCATCCAGTAACTCCCGCCAAAGTCTGTCTGCGCAGCCCTTCACACTCTTGGCGATGCGCAGACAGATAGTCGATATATGCTTAAGACCACGGATATGACCTTTGGGGTCTAGCAGGGCTTTGCCCGCAAAGCCGACCCGGTGACCGCCGGGGAGTGTAATATAACCTTGGCGGAGTTCATCTTCAAAGGCATAAAGTGAACTTCCCGAGAAGGCCGAGACCAGGTGTTGAATATCTTGGTTAGAGGCAATAATGGGGAGCATGATCTCTTTTCCGGATTGCACAATTTGTACAGGCTTGCCTGTACGTGCGCGGATTTCCAGACAGTCTAGGTGGTATAGAGAATCTTGCCAATGTGAAGGGAATAGTTTTAGTAGGCTAGTCCAATCGGTGTTTATAACCTTGTCCATTTTTGCACCTGCCTTTCTGCTTAAATACATATGTGGGCTAGACCAATTTTAGGACAACAAAAAAGCCCCCCGAGGGGGCGAAGGAATTCGTGAGCGTCCGTACCTACAGAGAACGCCGTTGGAGTACCATTGGCCTTAGCTAGGACTGTACAGTTGTAGCCGCGCGTGGCAACTCGGGCAGGTTGTGGACTGCTGCTCCATGGCATTCATAGACACGGTTACCGACTCGTGGCAGTAAGGGCACATCATAAACATTTCTTCTAGTTCAGGGTCACCGTCACCGGAGTAATTGTTGAGATCGTAGCGCTCAGACATCTTCATTTGCTCCTCGACTAACTCCTTAGTGAGTTCGGTTAGTTCAGCAGTAAGGTCTACTGTCTCTAGCAATAACGTCTCCATTTCGCCGTAGCTACCTTCAGCCTTCTTGGCCACGTAGCGCTTTAGTCGCTCAGAGCGATGGGTGAGTTCCTTCATGCGCGATTCCATTACATATCTGTCCATAAACATCCTCCAGCCCTAGATTCACTTGTATGGTGCCCAGGTGGAGACTATTTATAAACAAAAATCAAAGGGAGCCGGAAGCGCTTGCCGCTTTTTGAGACTAATCACTACACCCTAGAAGGAACAGGGAACTACCTTCACTGCTCAATGCCGTCTTGGGCGGGGATGCCTTGGCGCCAGTGGTGGCGGATTTCGCGGATTTCGCTGATGAGGTCTGCTATGCGCTCTATATCTGGATTTAGCCCTCTACCTGTCAGCACCACAGTCATCTTGGCTGGGCGAGACTCTAAGGCGCTAACGAGCTTCTGGCGGTTGAACAGACCATAATCCATAGCCACGTTTGCTTCGTCTAGCACCAGCAGGTCAAGGTCAGAGCGAAGCAGCTCGATAGCTGTATTGAGACCATCCTGCGCTAATCTTTCGTCTGCAGGGTCAGGATTAGAGGCATCAACGAATACGTCCCTTCCAAATCGGTGGATGTCAACGCTAGGCATAAATTTGGCGATGGCGTCAAGCTCACCAGTGGGTTGACCTTTCATGAACTGCACTATAGCTGCCTTGTGTCCATGCCCTACTGCTCTCAGCACCAAGCCCATGGCCGCGGTGGTCTTGCCCTTACCGTCTCCGGTATAAACCATAATAATCCCTTTTCGCTCCATAAAACAGGCCCCCCTTACGGCACTATTATAACACGGGCTGCCAGGAGCTAGCCACCAGCCACAAGCTGCCCCCGTCCCGTGGATAGTTAACAAGGCAACTAGTTTGTTTGCGGAGAGTAGTTAATGTGTTAACTATCTAGGAAAGGCCAATCAAGTAAGTGCCTACAAAACGGTTCAGTCACCCATTGTAGCATAGGAGACACCGTTCCCCGGTCTACTAGGAGCTAGCAGCTAGGAGCGCATCATTTCCGTGTATTGTGTTCTGTGTACCATACGCCTGCATGTGCCATGTGCTATCCGCCATGTGCCATCCCGTTAATAGTACTCAATCACAACTTCTTTGCTCAAGCTCCGGAGGTGTTTAGCTAGATCAGTTGCTAGCTGTTGCCTAAAACCGATGTAGAGGGGCATGGCCACTAAGTGTGCTTCATTTACTGCGCAACCAATGAGTAGGCGCACATGGGTACAACGATTCAGAAGTAGGTCCGCGAGTCTCGAAGCTCCGTCACTGCGTTTGAGCAAGGCGCTAGCGGATAAGTCATCATGGGCCTGGGCAAAGGTGCGAATGATCGACATCGCTGCAGTCAGGGTGAGAATGCCTTCAGTTACGAGGGCCACCCCTTGCATGTGGGCAATGGGCGGCAGCTCGTCGTCCATAGTGCCAAGCTCGGTAGATAGGCGTAGCCCCGCTTCCCGCGCTACCATTTGTGCTGTAGATCCACCACAGATAACTTTCACCCCTGGGCTTGCCAAGAAAGTGCTCACTATCTGTCCGTCTTGTGATCTATCTCGGGGGGGGCCGCTTAGAATTGTCACAGGCAGGGGAAGATTAGCGCGAACACCCATGACTGTGGCGTCGTCGCCCGGCTTTCCACTATAAAGATGACCGCATGTGTTTATTAGGCTGCTGACTATAGAGCGCAGACTGTGCTTCTTAGCGCTTAGGGTCGAGACATATTGCGCTACGTTGCTCCATTGCCAGCCCATGTATAGTGTTGCACCCACCCCGGCGTGAATTACCCCGTCAGATATAAGTATGACGGTATCACCAAGGTCTAAAGTAAAGTGGCTTTCGCGAATTTTCCGACCGGCAATAACCCGCTCAACGCGGGCTAGTTCCTGGATCTGATCGTTTTTTAGCAACAGGGTATCCGGGGTGTCAAATTCAGCGAGGTAACTCTCTCCGTTAGGCCTGATCTGCAGTATGGCAATAGTTGAATAGGCCAACTCCCGCACCTTACACACCGGGAGGGTTTCTGCAATGGTAGCGATTACTTCATCTATGTCTGCTCCCTCTCGGAGCATGGTGGAAGCAATTTTGGTGGTCAGCGTAGCTAAGATGTTAGCCTTAACCCCACTTCCTAATCCATCTGCTACCGTAATAGTCAGAGCATCAGGAGTGCGGATAATCTCCACATTGTCGCCACAGAGTTCTTCACCCCACTTAGTCAGTTGGCGAGTATAGGTCTCAAGAAAGAGGTCCATTACATCTCACCTTGGACAACTTTCATGAGCTTTACGAGCAGCATCTTGCTCTCCGCGGTTGTCTCCCCTAACAAGCTCGCGATTTCCTGGGCGACGCTCATTTGCTTGTTAATTACTTCTTGGGCTTTCTCCAAAGTCTCATGGCGAACTTTTGCCAATGCTTTGGCTTGCTCTTCCATTTGGGTTATGTCTGTAAACACTCCCATGGCTAGTTCTCCGCCCTTAACAGGCGTTATATTCACAGAGACAATCAAATCCCGGTTAATTTCGAGCTTCTTTGAGGACAGGGAGGTATTGTTATCTAACACGATAGCAAAATCTACTGAAGGAATAGTAGACGTCAATGGTCGTTTGAGCACTTGTAATGCAGGCAGCTTGAACATGCGCTCGGCAGCCTCGTTCCACTCCTGCACCTTGAGGTCCCGGTCTACTACTACCACGGCGTTGGGTGTAGACCGCAGGATTAGATTGGCCAGTGATTCCGCTTTGGTCCGCATATACGGCAGACACATCTCTAGCTCTGCCCTACCCTGCACTACTGCAGCTGCTTTCTCCCGACAGGTGTGGTAGCCACAGGCGCCACAGTTGTACTCAAGCGTTGGGTCGGTTTTACCTAGCTGCTTAAGCACTTCGTTAATGGCTTCATCGTTTGGCAAAGCCAGACGTTTTCCTAACGGGAGATAGACACTGCGTAAGGGCCCAGAGCCATGGGAGTTATCTTCTTTAAGTTCTCGTACTAGGGCTCTGCGTTCCGCGATAGTGAGCTCTCTTCTGTAGGCATTTGCCCCACCTAAGCAAGAACCGCGACACGCGGAAATCTCAATAATACCCATAGGTCGTACGGTATCATTTTGCAGGCGAGTAAGAAAGGCCATGAGCTCACTCAAGCCGTCAATACTCAGCACAGACACATCTACTTGCGTCTCAAGCCCTCCAGCTATAGGAAAGTGAGTCAAGCCGTGGCTTGAGAAAGTTCGGTGTAATATGGCAGTATTTTCGGGTTGACGATGGCCAAAAAGTTTATCCCCCTCAGCAAAGGTGAGGGCCACATCGACCACGCTGCTCTTTACCGCCTCTTCCTTTTTTGCCGGACATGGCCCAATGAATACTACTTTGGCTCTATACTTCTGCCGTAACCAAGCAGCATGGTTTTGCATCGGTGAAGCTACCGGAGCCAGTCGATGAGCGAGCCGCGGGAAGTGGCGACAGACAAGCTTAACTGCAGCCGGACACGCAGTAGTTAGGGTATAACCTTCATTGTTGGCGGTCTCTACGTAAGCTCTAGTAGTTGGCACTGCTCCCCAGCTTGTCAGACTGACACCCTTAAACCCGACTTGCATTAAACGCTGTTCCCATTCAGCAAAACTCCAAGGGCCTAAAACCGCCGATGGTGCAAGACTCACCCATACCGGCGTTGCACCCCTGAGTAGGTTTGAAACCACGCTCAGGTCCTCGCGGATTTCTCTCGCATGCTGCGGGCATACAGCTAGGCATTGCCCGCAGGAAAGACACTCTTCTTCAAGTAGCGAAGCCTGACCCTGTTTTATACTAGTGGCCTTGACTTCACACGAGCGAATACAAGCGTAGCAGTTCTTGCATAAGCCTGGTTTGACCTTGATGGGGTGCATCACTTAACACCCCCTTCAGTCAAAATATGCTTCTCAAAGGCTTCCTTCGCTGTCTCAGGGGTTACTCGAGCTAAACTTTGCCCATTTACGGTTACGGCTACCCCATCTTTGCAGCGGTCAAGACAAAAGGTCCCCTTAAGTTCCACGCGAGCATCAAGTTTGTGTAAGCTGATGAGCGCCTGAAAGCATTCAGCGACTGCATGGGCGCCCTTAATATAGCATGAACTGCCGACGCAAACAGTAATTACCACCATTATTACCCCTCCTCCCATGCCATAAAGGAGCTAGCAATTTGAACTGCTAGCTCCTTTGTCGTGGCGCCCTCCGCTATCAGCTATCCGCTCCTAAAAAAGCGGTAAGCGAAAGGCAGAAAGCGCGTCGCTGTTACTACTTGGCGTTGTACTTCGCCAATATCCCAGGCACTCTGTCAGCGCTAATGCTACCATAGACATCCTCGTTAACGGTCATGACCGGAGCGATGCCGCAGGCACCAATGCAACGAGATACTTCCAATGTATACATTTTGTCCTCCGTTGTTTGACCAACCTTAATACCTAATTCCTTCTCAAAGGCCGACACAATATCGCCCGCGCCGCGCACGTAACAGGCCGTACCCATACACACAGCAATGCGGTACTTGCCACGGGGCGTCAGCGAGAAGTAGGAGTAGAAGGTGGTAACACCATAGACATCCGTCAAGGGAATGTTTAGTTCTTTGGCTACGTGGCGCTGCACTTCTTCTGGTAGGTACCCGAAGATTCCCTGTGCGCGATGCAAAATCATGATTAGAGCGCCTTCCATACCCTTAAACTTAGCGATAACTTGATCTAACTCAACGTACTTAGGGTCAGCCTCGTTACCGTAATTGCAGTTACAGCAGCTCTTCTTTTCTTCCATATTTACACCCCCGTTTAGTAGCGCGAACGCGCGTGGTAGTGAGTATGCAGCAGGTCATGAGCCTTTTGCCCGTTCGGTTCGCCTAAGAAACTCCGATATAGCTCTTTGATGGCCGGATTCTCATGCGCCTTGCGTACGCGCTTGAGGTGATCTTGACGGTAAAGTGCGCTGGCTCGCTTTTGCTTGATATCAGGGTCCTTACTAAAGGGTTGGCCACCGCCACCAATGCAACCACCTAGGCAACCCATAATCTCAATAAAGTGGTATTCTGCTTCACCGCTTTTAACACGTTTAAGCAGTTTTTCGGCCTGCCCGAGGGAGTTGGCAATCGCAACCTTGAGGGTGAGGCCGTTCATGGGGATAGAAGCTTCACGCACTCCGGCAAAACCACGCACATTATGGAAGTCGATTTCTTCTAGCTCCTTGCCCGTCTTAATCTCATACACTGTACGTAGCGCAGCCTCGGTAACGCCGCCTGTTACACCAAAGATAGTACCCGCACCGCTAGACATGCCTAAGGGCAGATCGAACTCACTGTCAGGTAAATTCTCAAAGTCGATGCCCGCCTCTTTGATCATGGCCGCCAACTCGCGGGTCGTGAGCACCGCATCTACATCGCGCAAACCATTGCGACCCATTTCCTCTCGGCTGGCTTCGTATTTTTTAGCTGTACAGGGCATGATTGCTACATGGAAAATATACTCCGGAGCAATGCCTACCTTCTCAGAGTAATAGGTCTTTACTAAAGCACCGAACATTTGCTGGGGTGACTTGCAGGTGGACACATTGTCGAGCATCTCAGGAAAGAAGTGCTCGGCATACTTAACCCAGCCTGGACTACAGGAGGTTATAAGCGGTAGATTCTCCTTGGTTTCAAGGCGATGCAATAATTCGTGACCTTCTTCAATGATGGTGAGATCGGCACCAAACTGGGTATCAAATACTCGATCAAAGCCGAGCTTACGGAGGGCCGTAACCATCTTCTCTGTAACGAGAGAGCCCGGGCGCATGCCAAATTCCTCACCTAAAGCGGTACGCACTGCCGGAGCTACTTGCACCACGGTGTGAATCTTAGATTCGTTGAGGGCTTTCCAGGTTATTTCTGTAGCGTCGCGCTCATGGAGAGCAGCCACAGGGCAGACCTTAATGCACTGACCACAGGAGACACAGGGGCCATCATTCAAACCCTGATTAAAAGGTGTGGTTACCACGGATTTCGAACCGCGGTAGGCAAGGCCAATTGCCGATACCTTTTGCGTTTGTTCGCAAATACGCAGGCAGCGTCCACACAAAATGCACTTATTGGGGTCGCGCACAATTGCTACACTGCTTTCGTCCTTTTCCATTTCACGCAATTCGCCCTTAAAGCGTACTTTTCGCACACCAAGCTGGTGAGAAAGATCCTGCAACTCGCAGTGACCATGGCGGGTACAAACTAGGCAGTCTTGTGGGTGGTTGGCCAGTAGTAACTCTACAATAGACTTACGGGTCCGGCGCACAGTTTGCGAATTAGTGCGCACCACCATACCGTTAGAGGCAGGATATACACAAGAAGCAGCGAGACTACGCATGCCCTCTACTTCTACTACACACAGGCGGCAAGAGCCCTCAACGCGGAGTTCTGGATGATAACATAGTGTGGGAACATGTACGCCAGCTTTCTTAGCTGCGTCAAGAACTGTGGAGCCAGGATCAACCTCAACGGGTGTGCCGTCAATCGTTAGCTTTATGCGTTCCATGCTATTCACTCCTTCCCTGGGCCTAGCGTACTATTGCCTTAAATGGACACTTAGTTAAGCAGGCGCCGCATTTAATACACTTAGCTGCATCAATAGTATGAACTTGCTTAACAGAGCCGCTAATGGCGTCAACAGGGCAAGCTTTCTTACATAAGGTACAGCCCTTACACTTTTCGGCGATAATGCTGTATGAGAGCAGTGATTGACAGATACCCGCTGAGCAGCACTTATCAATAATATGAGCTTCGTATTCATTACGAAAAAAGCGCAGCGTGGCCAGCACAGGGTTAGGTGCAGTTTGACCTAAGCCGCATAGCGAAGCCCCCTTAATCGTCTCACTGAGTTCCTCGAGCAAAGTGATATCATCCATAGTACCTTCGCCCTTAGTAATACGCTCAAGGATCTCTAGCATGCGCTTGGTTCCTTCTCGGCACGGTACACACTTGCCACAAGACTCATCCTGCGTAAAATCCAAGAAGAAGCGAGCTACGTCAACCATACAGGTGTCCTCATCCATTACTATCAGGCCACCAGACCCCATCATGGAGCCAACAGAAATAAGTGAATCATAGTCTACCGGGGTGTCGAGTAACTCCACCGGCAAGCAACCGCCTGAAGGACCACCGGTTTGGCAAGCCTTAAACTTCTTGTTGTCGGGTATACCACCGCCGATATCATAAACAATCTCACGTAAGGTAGTGCCCATTGGTACTTCTACCAAACCAGTGTTATTGATATTACCGGCCAGAGCAAAAACTTTGGTGCCTTTAGACTTCTCTGTGCCCATAGAAGCGAACCACTCTGCGCCTTTGAGCAAAATCTTGGGCACGTTAACCAGCGTCTCAACGTTGTTGATAAGAGTTGGTTTGTCCCACAGGCCACGCACAGCCGGGTATGGTGGGCGGGGCTTGGGCATACCGCGCTTGCCTTCGATAGAGGCAAGCAAAGCAGTTTCCTCACCACACACAAACGCACCTGCCCCTAAACGGATAGACACATCAAACTTGAAGTTTGTTTCAAAAACACCATCACCTAAGATGCCCAGCTTACGAGCCTGGTCGATAGCTATGCTTAAACGATCCACAGCTATGGGGTATTCGGCGCGCACATAGACGTAACCTTGATTTGCGCCAATAGCATAGCCTGCAATGGCCATGGCTTCGATAATAGAGTGAGGGTCACCCTCAAGGATACTGCGATCCATAAAGGCCCCAGGATCGCCTTCGTCAGCGTTACATACCACATATTTCACATTGCCGGGAGATTTAGCTGCTAGCTCCCACTTAACACCAGCCGGGAAACCACCGCCGCCTCTACCCCGCAAGCCTGATTGCTTAAGAGTGTGAATGACTTCTGCAGGGGTCATAGAGGTTAAAACCTTAGCTAAGGCCTGGTAACCGTCGACCCCAATGTATTCTTCAATACTCTCTGCATCTATGGCGCCGCAATGCTCCAGCGCCACACGGTGTTGCTTCTTATAGAAACCGATATCGTTAAAAAAAGCTTCAGGCTTAGGGTTATGCACATCACGATATAGCAATCGATCTACCATACGACCCTTGAGGAGGTGCTCGTTTACTAGCTCTACTACATCCTCAGGCTTAACGTGGCAGTAAAAAGAACCTTCAGGATACACCATAACAATCGGCCCCATCTTACAAAAGCCGAAACAACCCGTTTCCACGATCTTTACTTCCGAGGTGAGGCCTTGGCGATCAACCTCCGCCTTCATGGCTTGCTCTACTGCTTTGCATCCAGAGGATGAACATCCGGTACCTGCACATACAAGAACATGTGATCGAATGTGTTCCATGGGTAACTACCTCCTGTCGATGTGTTTGGGATTAGAGAAACATGAATCGGGAATCATGACCCAGAAGGGGTTCAGGACCTCCCTACAATCCACTGGGAACTGGCAACTGAGAATTGGGCACATCCCTCTCTGTATCGTGTACTGTGTACCGTGTACGCCCCGCCTCGCCATGCGCCATGTGCTACCCCACCCCTAGTTGGCTACCTCGCTATTCGCTGCAGCTGATTGAGCGACTAGCCCGCGCACCATCTCTGGTGTGCAGCGCTTATAGAGGGTTTCTGAGGTTTCGGTTACTACAAGCACTGCGGGCTGCTCGTCGCAGTTTACATCGAGCTCGCGTTGTTCTATCTGGACTACCGCATTGTGCTTGGTAATCTCGTCAAGTGCCGCAAACATAATCTGCCGCGAACCGGCTGCAATGGCAGTGGTGCCAGAGGAGATAACTATCTTGACGGTGGTTTCATTCATACGAACAGAAAGATGCTGGCGTACTCTAGTTCGAATCTCATTTAGCTCTGTGATTGTTAACACTACAAACTCCCCCTTGCAATTTTCAAAATATTTAGAACTTGTGAAATATTACACTAATATTGTGAAATAAATAACTATGAGAAATAAAAAAAGAGGTCACATGTATGGTAGCATGCGACCCTATCGTGGTCAAGTATCAATTACCGGGATCAATTACCGGGATAGGGGAAATTTCATCATGTTATACACCATTTCACATAGTGAACTAAAATTGTGTCTTCGCCAACAATATTGCTGTGCCTGAACGCCCCGTTACTTCTCTCGCTGTGCAAGGTAATACGATAGCGCCAATAGACCTACTATCATATTTTCTTGACGAACTTCGATGTCATCTGGCAAGCTGATTCGTGTCGGTGCAAAATTCCAGATTGCCCGTACGCCTGCCTTAACTAAAGCATCGGCAACCCTCTGAGCAGCGTGAGCAGGAACCGTAAGGATAGCCAGTTCGATACCCGCCTGACTGACTACCTCCGGGATGCGGTCAGAGTGCAATACTCGCTGGCCTGCGACTGTCATGCCAACTTTGTTGGGGTCAGCATCAAATACAGCACTAATATTAAAGCCGTGCTCCCGAAAACCATCGTAGTTGGCCAATGCCTGGCCAAGATGCCCAACACCGACCAAGGCTACTTTGTGCGGCTGGTCAGCGCCGAGGATTCCGGTTACCTGAGCCAGTAAGGACTGTACGTCGTATCCTACCCCGCGTCGCCCAAATTCACCGAAGTACGCCAAGTCCTTACGGATTTGTACTGAAGTAATCCCGAGAAGATTGCCTAGTTCATCCGAAGATGCAACTTCCACACCGCTGCTTTTAAGCCGGGATAGGCAACGTAGATATAGTGGTAAACGCTCAATCGTGGGGCGGGGAATGTTCAACGCCATAATATCCTCCCCTACTCGTCGTAGACTCCTGCTTTCTTGCCGCCTGTAGAAGCGGTAAGAACTCTTTTCGCCATACCGAGATTTTTCTTAATAGCCTCGCCAAAATTCTTGCTGCCGGCTTCCTCTAGTTTGAATAGTGCTGCTTCGGCTACTGCTGTAAGGTAAATAGTAAAAATGGTGGTCCCGCAATACTTTTTATCTCCGGCACGCATGCCTTCAATGTTCTGAACAGAATACTCACCGATAGCAGTAGCGCCTGCTACAAGAAAATGTGTATTAACATTATTTTTCCCAACTAAGCCGCGCGCTACTTTAGCAGCGCCTGAGCCACCATGCTGTGCGAAAGGAATATAACGGCCGACAGTCTTGAACAGGGTGCTTTGTACCACTTCTAAGCGCTCGATGTCCGGTTCGTGTCGTACGCTCTTCTTAGCTGCGTGTTCCATACCTATGGGGTAGGCAATAGCATCTGCACCTGTGTACTTAATAAAGCAGGCTACCTTGTCAGCGAACAACTGTAAGTCCTCGCCTGTGAGTTTTTGGTAATCTAACGCCTGCCCGCTTACACCGGTTGCGCCAAATTCTGCTTCGATCATAATATCGTGGTTCCCCAACACCTGACGCACGGTATCGATAATATCGCGCGTAACCACAAAGTCAAGGACCGGAGGTAGGTGCTCAGTGTCGATCATCCCCCAGGCTGGTCGCACATTCTCTACGATGCGTACAAAATCACGCTTAAAACGAATGTATTCTTCGCTAGTAAGGTAGTGACTGTACAGCTTGATGTTCTCATCAGTAAGCGACACTTCTGAGCCGAACATGGGATACATGTGCTCTACTGCATGCCAAATTCGCGCTTCTGTTACACGCTTGCCAATCCCCTTGTCGTGGCGAGACATGGGGCTAAATTTACTGGGGGCAAAAGCTGGCACCTTAAAATGGTCCAATGATACTGCCAGCAGAGGTGTGTTGTACTGCTCTGCATATAGGCTGATCTGGTCAGCAGCCATTTTGGCGCCTATAACCACGTTCGTATCGTTAGAATAGTGGCTAACACCAGGTAGAGGAGGAATCTTGCTCGGATCACCAGCAGCTGTTTCGGCTGAGTTGTGGCTTAGCTGAACCATAATCGGAGACCCCTCCCCTGCAGCAGAGGCCATGGCGAAAGCCCTGGACTGTAGTTCAAAGGGGTAGTTAGCGTTAGCCGCTAAAATAGTCACGCGTTCGGACTCTGGTTTAAGCTCACCTTCAGGAGTGAAGGGAGAAGCTAGTTCAAAGACCTTGCGTAACTCCGCACCTGTCATAAGCATAAAAAGGAAACACCTCCCGCTTCATTTTACATTATTCTGACACTTAGAGGAATAGGAAATGTGAAAACTGGAACAGGAAAACGGGAGAGGAAACGAAGAACGGTACCCATGAACAAATAATGTATTGCGGTATGTATCTTCATTCCTTTCAGTGAAGATCACGTGCCAATCAGGTCTCGTCAGTGGTACAGGTTCCCCCTCCCCACCCCAATTGCCAAAAGGAAGCCTTGCGGCTTCCTGAGTGGGTCTATAGGCGGTCGAGATATTCTTTGGTGCGGGTATCGATGCGGAGTTTGTCACCTACGTTAATAAAAAACGGTACGTTAATTACCAGACCAGTCTCCATCGTAGCAGGTTTTGTGCCGCCTGAAGCGGTGTCGCCTTTAAAACTTGGTGATGTGTCAGTTACGGTTAGCTCAACATAGTACGGCAGTTCGATACCAATAATGCGCTCGTGGTACAGTAACATGCTCACGTTATCATTCTCTTTAAGGTACTTGATGTCGTCACCAAGGTCATTGTGAGACACATTCAGCTGCTCGTAGTTCTCGGTATCCATAAAAGTGTAGAAATCACCGTTGTCATAAAGATATTGCATTTGACGGCGTTCTACATGGGCCTTGCTGACCTTTTCGCCTGCCCTAAAGGTTAGTTCCTGAACGGCGCCAGTTTCAACATTCTTAACTTTAGCACGTACAAATGCGGCACCCTTGCCTGGCTTAACATGCTGGAAGTCAACTATGGAGAAAGCTACACCCTCAAGCTCAATGGTGAGCCCGGTCCTAAATTCACTGGTGGAGATCATCTTTTCATCCTCCTACAATTTTAACCTGCGGCAGAGGGGGATCGTACCTAGTACGGCGTCGGACTCGTACCTCGTACTCAGTACCTCTTAGATACGAAGCACGAAGTACGGAGTACGAAGTACGGCTCACACCTTCTACAAACAGATTAACTCCTTACTAAATCGGTTAAAGTTGCGATACCCATTCTCAGTAACTACTACCATATCCTCTATGCGTACTCCGCCCCATTCCGGTATGTATATGCCGGGTTCAATCGTAACCACCATGCCCGGCTGCAAGATGTCTTCGGACTTGCTGCCAGCGCTGGGGCCTTCATGAACCATGCGGCCTACGCCGTGGCCGAGACCATGCCCAAAGCGCTCGCCGTATCCTGCGGCAGAAATGATGTCACGGGCAACTTTGTCTACGTCTTTACCCACTATCCCAGGACGAACAGCAGCCAAAGCAGCACGCTGTGCCTCTAGCACAATGTTGTAAATCTTCTCTTGTTCTGGGCTCGCCGTGCCAATTACGAATGAACGGGTCATGTCACAACAATAACCATTGTACACAGCACCAAAGTCTAGCGTCAAGAAGTCTCCTGTTTGTATTACCCTTTCGCTAGCACGACCATGGGGTAGGCTTGAGCGCGGACCTGAGGCGGAGATAGAATCAAAGGCCAAACGTTCCCCACCTAGACGGCGCATAGCTACTTCTAACTCCAACGCGACGTAGGCTTCGCTAACACCGGCCTTGATTTTTGGTAAGATCATTTCTAAGGCAGCCTCAGCAATCTCAGCAGCCTTTTGCATGTAAGACAGTTCTGCCTCATCTTTAACCATGCGAAGTTTTTCTACTGCGCCAGTAACTGGTACCAGTTCTACTACAAGGTTTTCTTTTAGAGTTTGGTAATTGCCGAAGGTTACAAAATCGCTTTCAAAACCGAGTTTTGTTATATTGCCGTCGTTTAACGCCTTGTTGAGAGCGTCGTGGAGCGAGGGAGCATAATCAAGGCAGGTAAACTCCGTAGCTTGAGCAGAGGCCTGCTCCACGTAACGGAAGTCCGTAAGGATAGAGGCCATGTTTTTACCAACTAATACATAGCCGGCGGAACCAGTGAACCCTGTAATATAGGCTCTGTTATCGGGCTTGAGGATTAAAATTGCATCTACCTCTACAGGCAGAACCTGCCTTAATTGTTCTAGTCTTGTTACCACTTAGCTTTCCCCCTTGATTAACTGAACCTTGCTCTTAGAATACTACGCCTCTACAGTAGGCACCTTACCTAAAATATTAAGAGCAGCCTGTAACCCTAAGACGTAACCATAAGGTCCAAACCCACTTATTTGCCCGATTGCTACCGGGGCAATAACAGACTTGTGTCTAAACTCTTCGCGGGCGTAAATATTGCTTAAGTGAACTTCGACGGTGGGTATACCGCAGGAAGCTATAGCATCACGAATAGCTATACTGTAATGCGTATAAGCACCGGGGTTAATGATGATGCACTCATAGCTACCGATGGCCTGCTGAATGGCGGTAATTATCTCCCCTTCACCATTATGCTGTATTACATCGACAGTAATGCCGGCGTGTAAACCAGCAGCAACCAGCAGGGCATTGATCTCCGGCAAGGTGGTAAGGCCATAGATCTTCTTCTCGCGATGGCCGAGTAAATTGAGATTAGGTCCATGAATCACAAGAATATTGGTCAAACAAGTTCCTCCTTAATAGGGCAACACACCGTCACCAATCGCAAATTACACCTTAGACTATCCAAATATATTCTGCTTTAAAGCTAATACTCCTGCCTGAGAAGGTCAATCTTTCGAATTAGTGGGGCTTTGTGGTACTGTGGTCCCCTGCGTGCACCTGTACTAGGCTCTTACGTATCCTCATTTAAAGCTCAGATTGCTGGCCTTCTTTCCACCAGGCGGCAATATGAGCCGCCACCTGGTTTGGTGTCATGTCGTCTGCATCTACAGAGAAATCCGCATAGCCTGTGTAGAGGTCTTGACGCACCTTGAGAATACTGGTTAATCTTGCTTCGAGATCTGATTCCTCGGCAACTAGTGGTAGATTGTGTTTGCTCCGGATAAGCCGTCTAGCGAGGCTCGACACGCGGGCTCGCAGGTATACAACCCGGCCGACTTTTTTTAGAGCGTTCATGCCCCGTTCTGAGAGCACGCTACCACCACCAAGGGCTAGCACTATGCTTTCCTCAGTTGCAGCTAAGCTGAGCATAAGCTCTTCTTCACGCTGTCGAAAGGCTTCTTCGCCGAGCTTTTTAAAAACATCTGTAATAGACATAGTAAATGAGTCCACAATCATCTCGTCTAAATCTAGGAAACGTGCCGTCAAAGCTGCCCCCAGTCTCCTACCTACACTGGATTTCCCGCTCCCCATCATGCCTGTTAATATCAGGTGCATGCTAGTTGGGGTACTCATCAGAGATTCTAATTCGCCCAGCAATATTCAAGACCAGATGTTTTTTCTTTCCGTTTGTGGCAACTAACGTTATGGTCTTATTGGGTGTAGGTGCCCCAAACGCCACTGGCTCGCCTAAATAGTTAAAGGCAAAGTTCACGTTGGTTTGTTGAAATCTAACGCTACTAGGCAGAATTCTGCGGTATTCTTTCAATTCTACGCCGTCGCGATAGACCCTTAGTTGATGAGGAGGTGGGTCGAAGTGATGGAACTGCATGTTAAGCGTTGCCCCACGCAGAATAGCCTGTTGCCGAACCAGCTGCGCATCTGCCGCTAGCTGACGCATAAAGCTCGAAAGCTCTGCAGTGACTAGTGTGTCAGTAATGCGGGGTGCTACGACAAGGGCTAAAATTCCCATGATGCCTATAACCGCGATAAATTCGATAAGTGTGAAGCCGTTCTTTTTCATCGTAGTACACTCCTAACCGACCCACGCATAAATTCAATAAGGGCAGATGCCCGTCCAAGCTCAAACGTAGCAGCGCCTTGGCAAGCCCACGGTGTTGGCAGCAACGCATACTTAGCCTCCAGCCCGTAGTAACTAAAGGCCGCCTGCTGCATGCCAGGCGACCGGGAATACGTCAGAGGAAAACCAAGTAAGTATAATTCCTTCGCCATAGTTAACTCCTATTTCCTAGGTGTGAAAAGGGACCGGGTCGGGTACCCACCCTCTTTAGCTTCTCCTATAATGGCTCCGCTAAATAATCTCACGCGGAGCAAACCCGTCAAATTATTTTCTAGGCCAGTGAATTGCAGCGACTCTAGTACTAGCGCCTGGTCTTGTTCCTCGAGTATAGAGAGAAAGCGATAGAGGGACTGGTAAGATCCGCTGATATTCAGGGTAGAAATACCACCAATTTCAGTCACGTGGAGGGATGTATTCTGCAGGGTTATGGCTGAAGTACTAACTGCTCCCTCAACCATTACCAAAAACTCCGGGAGAGGAATGCCCAGCTCTCTTTGTTCAGTAGAGGCAGTGAGCTTGGCCTTCAGTCCCTCAATAGCTGTATGCAGCTCTTGCTCTGCTGCTTCCCAGGGCGCGAGCCTAGCGATAGTAGTCTCAAGTTGAGCTATCTCCTGTAGCAAAGAAAGTTTCTTTGCACTGAGAGGTTGCCAAAAATAGAGGTATAGTACAGTAAAGGTGGCGATTATAAAGAGTGCAGCTACAAGTATTATCTCGCGCTTACTAAGTTTCATGGCGCCGTCACCGCCCTAATCTGCACTGTAATTTCAAAGCCGTGCCCACCTGTTTCGGAATTTAGAAAGCTCAAGGTGGGGGCGCTAAACACCTCAGACCCAGCTAAAAGCTTTAGAAACTCAGCCGACAAGGCATAAGTAGGTGTCACACCACGAACCGTGAAACGGGTTTCGTCAAGGGATAGGTCAGAAATAAAGAGGCTGTCAGGCATGAGCCTGGCCAGTTCATCAAGATACACCAGCAGGCGGGTTTGCCCGGGTATCGGCTCCCCTTCAATTCTTCTCAGTTCCTGTTCGAGGGCGGCCCTTTCCCTAAGTAAGCCGTCTAGAGGCAAAAGCTTTGTAGCGCGGGCCTCCAATGCATTGCGCTGGCTGCTGAGAGTCTCCACCGTCGTTACAAGGTTAAGACTGTAAAGGGCTAAGGGTACTACCGCACAGATAATAGACAGCAATATTATTAGGGTGGTTTTGCTACGGCGGGGTCGCTGCTGCAGTTCCTGAGGCAACAGGTTTATCTTCACGCTAAACCTCCCCCAGCGCCAAGCCGATGGCCACACTGAGGGTGGCTCCGGCCAAAGCCAATTCTGCTTTGGGCACATTGTGCACCATATGCTCCAGCGGGTTAGCCACTTGGAGCTTAAAGTTAGTGGCTACGCTACTCAAGGTTTCCCGCAGGTGAATCTCCAGTTGTGGTGCCATGTCTGGAAGGATGCTGTTGCCCCCCACAAGCTGTACACTGTCTATTGATTCGCCCTTATTTTTAGATAAATAGTAGTTAACCGTGGTGCTTATTTCAACAAAAAGTCTGTCCCGTACCGGCAGTAAAGAAGAGTAAATCGGGCTATCTGGCTGTAGGCCATGTAAAATCTTTTGATTTTCCGCATCAACGAAATCTACATTTAGCTGGGTCATAACGGCTCGAGTCAACTGATTGCCGCCCATGCTAATAACGCGCGCGGCTTGAAGAACACCGCCTTTGAAAATGCTTATATTGGTGGTGCCAGCACCAAAATCGCAGATTAGATGTGTTCCCTGACTAATTGCGTCTCGTGAGGCCAACAGCACTGTGCGGTAGACGGAAAGGGGCTCGATGTCTACCCGCGATACGTTAAAGCCTTTACCCCTCATGTAATCAAGAAACTTGACGATAGGCTCCTTCTGCATGGCAACTAACATCACTGAGGTAGCTTCGCCTTTTTTCCCAGGCATAATCGTAAAGTCAGTGAGAGTATCTTCTTTGCTCAATTGCAGGAGCTGATCGATCTGCCAATTGATGGCGGCTCGCATTTCTTTCTTAGGCATGGGTGGGAGCTTCATTTCTCTAAGCATCAAGTTTTGTCCGGTGAGGGTGGTGGCGGCTTTGTGGGTAGTGAATTTGCCCATTTGTATGGCCTCATCTAGAGCAACGCTTAATTCGTCCGGTCGACGAATTAAGCCGTTTTCTACGCTACCTCTAGGTGTGGGCACAATTGAATAGCGCAAGATATTAGGCGGGTTACCTTGTTGTAGTTCAACTATCTTAATCTGTGAGTTACCGACGTCTATACCGAGGACTGGACGTGAGAACAGTCTTTTAAAGAAGGATAGCTCTACGCCGTGTTTTTTTTCGCCTTCTTCCGGTATCTCTTGAGCAACAACCGCTGAGCGGACGGTTTCTATAGGTTTGACCACTGCTGCGGGCGACTTAAGGGGCTGTTCTTGCTGTTTTACAGTCTTATCAATCTTTGGTTCTGCTACAGCTTCTAGGGCGGCCATCCGAAATACTGGTGCATACGCTTGGGTAGAGTTTACCTCAGCAGTAGGCTCTAGCTGTGTTAACGGCTCTGGGGGAGTCGTCTCTCCGTCTGCAGCTATCTTGTTGAAAGCTCCCTTTCGCCACCGCTCAACCCCTAACACAGTGACATAGATAATCAGCGCGAGACCCAAGAGGGCCGCAGCTCCGATCGCAACCATCAACCCATAATCTTCGGCCACGTAGGGAAGAACCACAAGGAAGGCCACAACCAGTAAGCCTATAGCAACCCGGGTGCGGAGGCTTCTACGAGCGGCCTTGGTGCGTTCAATCCGGGTGGTGAGCGTGTACTTTTTTCGTTCTCTGCGTGAATTCAGATCCAATCGTGCAGCTTCCTTTCCTCAGATTGCTACTCAGGTATGAGGGTTACCTCCCGCCCCAAGTGTGGAACGTATATACGTCGCCTGTGGGCCATAGATTTAAGGCATTGGCAAAGCGGGTGAACGTAGTGGCGGGGCTGCCATCAAGAATAACCCTATCCCCGCTCGCACCGCTTCCATTGAGCTCCCGCCCTACAACGATACCTTTGAGCTTACCGTTACCAGTAAGACTGATTACAGCATTAGGGGCATAGAGGACCCTTAGGTGGGCCTCAGCAGCGCCGCTTACGGTTACGCTATTGCCCCCGGTAATGACATGGCCGACAATTCCTCCACTGGCACCGATGTTAACATTTGCTGAATGGGCAATTAGCGAGGCCTTCACTATAGAAGCACCGCCAAGGTTGATAGTTTGTGTGCCATAGTAATAAATATCTACCTTATCAAAGCTGCCATCAGTATTAATAAACCCGTCCGCGGTTATAGATAGAGTGTTTTCTACATGAAAGATGACACGGCCTTTACCTGACCCGGTGATGTAGATTCCTCGTCCTGCACCAGCACCATTCACTGTAAGATTCTTGGTTCTGATGATGACGTCAGCATCTCCAGGGACGTTGATGAGCAAGGTAGCCCTAACAGTGATGCTATCGTAGCTGCCAGTCCCTGGCAGCGTAGAGGTGGACGGATTCCATCCAGCAGTGAAAGACCCCCGTGGAGTCAGGCCCTGCGGCAGGCGCCCGGTCAGATCTGGGGGGGAGAATGTTGGAGCAGAGGGAACTAGGCTCACTGTGCCGGTGATGTGATTACTGATTGGTTGGGTGAGTTTTATTTTTCCGGCAAGGTCATCGCCAACAATATAAACATCGCCCGTTACCTTAGTATTCCAAGCGTTGAATTCGAGCGAATTTGCCATCACGTCGCCAACAATCGCGAAATTGGCGCCTAACTTTACTGTACCAAACATGGCTGCTAGAGGCAGGCCCGAGTCCGACCCGCTCCCCACATCTACTTTCGTACTGACTTTACTCTTGGCCAAGTTCTTCTTGCCCTCTGAGACAATATTCCAGCCTTCGTTTGTTCTGATGTAGGAGATGCGCATGTCCCCAATATCTGACATAAACGAGCTCAGGGGTTCCGCGCCGGCAAAACCCGCACTCCTATAGGCAACATATTCCTGACCAACCGCTAGGTTCGTGGGAAAAGTGAGGCTTCCAGACAGGATGCCTTGCATGGCCCAGGCGAGCCCAGCCTCCGCCACGTAAAAAGCCTGAATACTTGAGGTGTGGGCTATAGCTGCCCGGTACTCAGCCGTGGTAACGGAAGTAAAGGTGACTCCTACCACCATCAAGACCGCAACAACAATCAGCGCAAAGACCAAGATACTGCCTTTCTCCTGAACCATCAAAATCACCCTTCCACTCATCGATAATTTCGGAGGGCCACTCTGGTTGAAAAGGTCATGGGCAGCCCAGTGCCGGGGCGAGCGCCTGGGACTGAGCTCACCGTGGTGACAGTAATTGTGACGACTTTCTTTACCACCTCAAAGTCAAAGCGAAGAGATTGGACATAGCTACACAAGGGCTGGTTATTAGCTCTGATCTCTTGTCCTACAATCGTGTAGCTAAAGGTACGATAGCTGTTTGTGCCTGCCTCCCATACCGCGAAGTCCACCTGGTTTTTAGCGCCGTTAACCACGACAGAACCATCGCGGGCCTCTCTCAAGCGCACAGAGATCTGATCCATGGCAAACCGCACGTCTGACACGACAAGACCCGCTGTTTGTCCGGCGCTATAGGAGCTCATGGCCTCCATGAACAGCGCAGATATCGCCATGGCGATAATGCCGAGGCAGGCCATGACCACTACCATCTCTATCAGTGTAAAACCACGCTCACTACGGAGCAAAGAGACTCACCACCTTGAGGCTGCGCTCTAGTTTGCCCTCGACCCAGTAGATATCAATAGTCACTTCCGTGAGGCCAGTCGAGTGGGTCGCTACTCTGCGCTCATAGGAGTACTTGCTGTCAATGACTGTTCTAGGAATCTGCCCGCGGTTAGCTGCGTCGGCCACACGAAAATCATCCATAAGAGCCTGAGCGTGGTAGGCAGCTGCCACCTGCGACTTAGCGAAGTGGGTGGTGCGAAGACTCATTCCGAACATGCCCATAAGGGGGAGCACCACTACACCTAAAACCGCTATGGCCACCAGAACCTCCACTAATGTGAACCCCTGCTGTTTCACTCTTTCGGAAAGGATAGTTTGGGATCGCATAACCTCACTTCCTTTCTTGCCTTATAACCCAACCATGGCGGTGTACCACTTTATAATTACCGGCCCCCACACCATGGATATATAAGCGCCAAGCGCCAAGAAGGGCCCAAAAGGTAGCATATCCTTCCTACCTCTAATTTTCAACGCTATTAGAGAAATTCCTGCCACTGCGCCGACAACAAATGACAATAAAAGCGTCAAGATGACAGGGGCGGGGCCGAGATAGAGCCCAATCAGCGCCGCCAGCTTTACATCTCCAAAGCCCATGCCGCCTCGCGAGCCAAGATAAATAAGCAGCATGATTGCATACCCCAGGGTAGCTCCTAAGAAGGCATTCCGCAAGGTAATAAAGGGCAGAAACACTCTTAGCCCCGCCCAAAATACCACACCGGTAAGCAACAACTTATCTGGTATGTAAAAATGGTCGAGGTCGATGAAGCTTATCACGATGAGGAGTGATGAAAGCACTAGGTACGGGATCAGCGCGCCTTGCAGCTGGTGCTTGAGGCCGAGGAGCAAGAAGACCAGCCCGGTGAGCAGCTCCACCGCCGGGTAGCGCCAGCTGATTTTACAGCCGCAGTAGCGGCAGCGGCCGCGGAGGAGGGCATAAGATCCCACGGGTAAAAGATCCACGATTGATAAGCGATGGCTACAGCTCGGGCAATGAGAAGGCGGGCGAACAAGACTCTCGTTAAGTGGTAAACGGTAGGTTAGGACGTTCAAGAAAGAGCCAAAGATAAGGCCAAATATAAAATACATGTGATGCATCACCTCATAAATTAAGGCCACACAATACTGTGCGGCCTTAACAAGTTAAGGAGTACCTTAATAGGATACCACTGTGGCAACGTGAACGGATTGAGTACCCACCGTAACCAATGTAATGTTGATCCTGTAACCAACAGCCGTAGGATTGGTCGGGTATTTTGATACGTAGGAGGCAAGGGCTGAACGCAGGATAAAGTTATCCCCTAAAGTTGCAGTACCTGCAGTAGTGCCGGCTTCAGCAGTTGCTACCAGACCGCTCCATCCAACTAAGGTGCCGCTAGGATTATTATCTAATCCCCACCGCTCAACAGCCGATTGTAAGACCGCGATGTTCGCTTCGTTAGCCTTAGCGCGGGCGTCCGCCAGCGACGTCATTACCCTCGGCACGGCAATACCTGACAATACTCCTAGGATAGCAATTACTACTAGCAGCTCTATAAGTGTAAAACCTCTTTCACTCTTCTTCATATATTTTCACCTCCTTTCCGGTTGCCTAGAACCTCTCTCTATATCTAGGCTTATCCACTTAGCCCACCATTTTCAGCGAATCGAACATGGGGAGCATGATGGCCAAAATGATAAACGTGACGATAACACCGAGGATGAGAAAGACGATGGGTTCTATCAGCTGGGTCATTTGTTCGGTCATGGCCTTGATTTCGGCGTCGTAGAAATCGGAGGCCCGCTCCAGCATAATGTCCAGAGAACCGGTCTCCTCCCCTACCTCGACCATTTGTATCACTAAGGGGGGAAAGTAACCGCTCTTTTCAAGTTGAGGGGCAATACCTTGGCCGGTGCGGATGGCCTCCTGAGCCGAACTCAGGGACTCCGCTATAATGGCATTGCCGAGAGTTTGCCGGACTAACATCATGGCAGGAATGATAGGTACTCCACTTCGCGTCAGGGTCGATAAACTCCTGCAAAATCTCGACACAAAATTCTTTCTATTGAGTTCTCCGAAGATTGGTACGTGTAAGGCCATGCGGTCAAACACCACTTTACCCGGGGGGGTGGACCGATACCAAGAGAAGAGGGCATACATTCCGATAAAAATTAAGCCTATGAGCCACCACCAACTGGTCAGGATAGTGCCGAGACCTATCAGCATCCTCGTCGGAAGAGGAAGATCAACGCCCATGCCAGAGAAGAGCTCGGCGAACTTGGGCACGACAAAGGCTATAAGAAAGGCACAGACAATAATGATTACTCCTACGACCATCTTGGGGTAAAAAAGAGCCGCTTTAACCTTGGCCCCAATTTCGTGCTCACGTTCAAAGTGATTAGCCGCGCGGTCTAATACCTCGTCAAGCGACCCTGCTACCTCACCGGCGGCCACCATGTTGTAAAAGATCGCGGGGAAAACATCGGGGTAGCGCTTCATGGCTTCGCCAAGACCTAGGCCCGATTCTACGTGCATGGCTACTTTGCGCAAGGTATCTTTGAGCTCTGGTTGCTGAGTTTGCTTATACACGGTGTGTAAGGACTTGATGATGGTGACTCCGGCGTTATAGAGCACAGAGAACTGCCGAGCCATGATGGCAAGATCCCTCTCCGGCACTCTCTTTTGAAAGATACTCTTTAGCCCGCTCCCACTCTTAAGCGTGTGGGCGATATCGCGGCTGAGTTGAAGGTCAATCACTACTAGTCCTTGTTGCTGGATCTTCTTCAGGGCCTCATCCTGACTCTCTGCCGAAACAGTACCGGAATGCGAGGTCCCGGACATGGCCCGTGCCTTAAAAGTATATACTTGGCTCATGGATACACCCCGTTAGTCTAGGATTTTAAGAATACTGGACTCTGTGCTGTAGAGTTTATAGGTCTCAGAGGAAATAATACCTTGCTGCAAAAGAGCCTTGAGGGATGATTCCATAGTGACCATTCCCGCTCTGGCATTAGTTTGAATAATAGATGGCAACTGATGGGTCTTGCCCTCGCGAATGAGGTTACGAACCGCGGGTGTAGTCACCATAATTTCGAAGGCCGCGACTCGGCCCGGGCCATCGGCGCGGAGCAATAATTGTTGGGCCACAACTCCCTGCAGCGAGGCGGCGAGCTGAATGCGGATTTGGGCTTGCTGATGTGGTGGGAAAATATCTATGATTCGGTCTATAGTTTGTGAGGCTGAAGGGGTATGCAGCGAAGCCAATACAAGGTGACCAGTTTCTGCGGCACTTACAGCAATCTGGGTTGTGTCATAGTCGCGCATTTCACCGACCAAGATTACATCAGGGTCTTCGCGCAGCGCTGCCCGTAACCCGGAGGCAAAGGACGGCGTGTCCGGCCCGATTTCTCGTTGGTTGACCATACACTGCCCGTGGCGATGGAGAAACTCAATGGGGTCCTCTAGGGTGAGAATGTGTAGCCTCTCCTCTTGATTGATTTGCCCGATCATGGCGGCCAGAGTAGTGGATTTGCCACTGCCGGTGGGCCCCGTGACAAGAATAAGGCCGTTAGGCTTGCGTGCCAACTCACTAATTATGGGAGGAAGGTTCAGAGCCTCTATACTTGGTATACCCATGGGGATCAGGCGGAGCGCCACGGCCACGGTGTTACGCTGCCTATAGGCATTAACCCTAAAGCGGCCAACGCCGGGTAAGCTGTGGGAGAAATCCACACTCCCGTTCTTAGTAAACTCCTCTTTCTGCCGTTGGTTTAACAGCTCATCAAGGAGCCGGTGGGTGTCGTGGCTTTTAAGCACTGGCATTTCGGGCATCCTTAGCAGCTCCCCGTCCACTCTCATCATGGGAGGAAGCTCGACGGTGAAATGAAGATCCGAAGCTCTGCGCTCCGCTGCATTTTTTAGGAGTAAGTCTATGTGTAGTTCATGAGCTTCCATGTTATCCCTCCTGAAATGCTACCCTAAGGATTTCTGTTATGGTGGTTAACCCCTGTTTGGCCTTAATAATACCGTCTTCCTGAATCGAGCGGCCCCCCTGCCTGCGGGATGCGGCCCTGATAGCGCTGGTATTGGCTCGAGATGCAATTAAGTCCCTAATTTCTTCATTAATGCTCAGTACTTCGAAGACGCCAAAGCGCCCGCGGTAACCCTCGCCGCCGCACTTATCGCAGCCCACCGGGCCATAGAAGTGATGATCAACACTCGGGTCCAGCCCTAAGGCCAGGAGCTCAGGGGAGCTTGCCATCATCACTGTTGGCTTTTTGCAATGCAGGCAAAGCTTGCGCACCAGCCGCTGGGCAATGACTCCAACTACTGAAGAGGCGATGAGGAAGGGTTCCACCCCCATTTCGGAGAGGCGAGTGATAGTGCTGGGAGCATCGTTGGTATGGATTGAAGACAACACCAAGTGCCCGGTCAAGGCGGAGCGGACCGCGATGTCGGCGGTTTCGTAGTCGCGAATCTCACCGACGAGTATAACGTCAGGATCCTGCCGTACCAGCGATCTAAGCACATTGGCAAAGCTTAGCCCTATTTTGGGGTTCACATTTACCTGGTTTAGGCCCTGGACTCTAAATTCTACTGGGTCTTCAACGGTACAGATATTTTTATCCGGAGTGTGTAGGTGAGCGAGGGCCGAATAGAGGCTGGTTGTCTTACCGCTACCCGTTGGGCCAGTGATCAGAATCATGCCGTAGCTATAACGAAGCATGCGCTCCACCGCCGCGCGGGAGTCAGGCAGGAGCCCTATATCTGAAAGCGAAAGATTGGCCTCTGAACTATTTAGAATACGCATAACGACCTTCTCGCCGGTGATGGTGGGCAAGGTGGAAACGCGCAAGTCAGTCACCCCTGATCCCCTGGTGAAGCGCAGGGCCCCATCCTGGGGTAGCCGGCGTTCGGAGATATCAAGGCCAGCCATGATCTTTATGCGGGAGATCAGCGGGAGGCTGATCTCTTTATCTAGCTTGCTAATATCCTGTAGCACGCCATCAATCCGGTAGCGCACGCGAATGGCGTCATCCTGAGGTTCCATGTGGATGTCGCTGGCCCGCTCCTGCACTGCCTGGGTGATTAGCCTGTTGACCATGCGCACCACAGGTGTGGCTTCGGCCTCGTTAACCTCGGCTACTTCTGTGTGAACGGGAGAATCGGCGTACAATCTTGCCAGGGCCCGCTCGATGTCTCGCGTGGTCATAACTGCCATCTCGATATTAAAGCCCGTGATCAGGGCAATGTCGTCTACAGCCAATACGTTCATGGGATTGGCTGTGGCGAGCCTGAGGGTTTTCTCAGCTCTCGCGAGCGGTACAACTTGATAGCGGCGAGCGGTGGCTGCGCTAAGAAGCTTGACCGCCTCCTGGTCAGGAGTGATATCCCTTAGGAGCACAAAGCGTAACCCGAATTGTTTGGCGATGGCTTGGGCTAATTTTTCCTCGCTGATATATCCATGAGCCAAGAGCGATTCACCTAGGCGCGCCCCCCCCGCCTTGTTCAAGGCATGCTCTAATTGTTCTCTAGTAATAACGCCGTCTTCAAGTAGAATTTCTCCGAGTTTTTTGCGGGACATAGTCGCACCTCCACTAATGTGTAACATTTAACATTGACCTGCCGTATACCTGCACGCTTTGATTAAAAATGCAGTGCCTTTAGCACTGCGTTTCGGAATTGAAATATAGTGTCATATGTACAGTCTCTTTTTCTCTGAGAAAACCTATGTCCACAAGCTCTGCCCGAGCAAGCTCAGGATACTCATTACGGGCATTGGCTACACTCTTACGCATTTTTCTCAATAACAAAGTCGGCCGGTCGTAAAAACACTCTGCAGCAAGTTTTATTCGTTTTTTCACGAGGACCACGCACATACCTCCATTCACAACTAGAACAAGTATTAGCGTGGTTTTGGATGGATATACGTAGAGCAGTCGCGGCGGGGCGTTCCCGGTTCCTTTTTACGAGGAACTAGGAACGTTTCCTAAACGATCTATTTTTGTGGCGCTAAGTGCCTCAAGAACCAGCGCTCAAAGAGACGCACTGCGCGAGTGCCGATAAATTCTTGTTTGCTGAGGGGAACTACAAGGATGGTATAGAGCCCCATGCGGTTTCCGCCCAAAACATCGGTAAAGATTTGATCTCCGATCATGGCGGTATGTTTAGCCTCACTCCCGAGGAGTGCCAGGGCTTGCTTAAAAGCGCCGCTCAGCGGTTTGTAGGCCTTGCTAAAGCCGGGGATGGACATAGCACCCCGGAAACTTGCAATGCGGCTTTCCACTGCATTGGAGAGAAGACAAACTTTAAAACCCTTGCCGCGCAGTTGCTCTAACCAATCGAGCAGCTGCTGATTTACCCTCGTTTCTGACCAGGGAACAAGAGTGTTGTCTAAGTCTGTCACTATTGTATCGATGCCTTTAGCCTTGAGTTTTTCAAAGTCTATATGGTAAATGCTTTCTACGTAAAGGTCTGGTAGAAGTTTGCGTAGCATCTCGTCACCTCGGCGAAATTATAGCACACCTTACCAGTGATTAAAAGTCGCCTTCCTTTTGGATCTCTTCCATAAGCCTCTGCATGGCCTTCTTCTCTATCCTTGATACGTAAGAGCGGGATATCTTTAGCTCCTTGGCGATTTCGCGCTGAGTCAGTCGCACGCTATCTACCAGACCAAACCTAAGCATGAGCACCATTCTCTCTCGTCGCTCGAGCCGGCCCAAAAGCTTTTGCAGGCGTTCCTGCTGCATCTGTGTCTCGACCATGTCCGGGATAGAGTCTCCATCGTAGGGCAGTGTGTCAAGCAAGGTAATTTCGTTGCCCTCTTTATCCACACCGATGGGTTCTCGGATGTAAAGGTCTAGCCGCATGCGCTTGGTAGCACGCAGATGCATGAGTATTTCGTTATCTATACAGCGAGCGGCGTATGTAGCTAGTTTGGTGCCTTTGTCCATATCGAAGGTGTTGACGGCCTTCATGAGTCCGATAGTGCCGATAGAAATTAAGTCGTCGGGATCGTCGCCACTGGACTCATATTTCTTGGAGATATGAGCCACTAGCCTAAGGTTGTGCTCAATCAGTAGACCTCGCGCGTCTTCATCCCCTTGTTTCCAAAGGAGTAACTGTTTGCGTTCCTCTTCCTCTGACAGGGGCTGGGGAAAGGAGTTGTTGGAGACGTAACCGACCAGCAGCTGGAGCCCGCGAAACAGGCCTAAGGCTTTAAGCAACAGCCCCAAAAAAATAAGCATATTACACCCCCAAAAATAGCAGCTTATTAGTCACTATATGCGTCCGATAATAAGAAGGTGTAAGTCCCAACATGATTTTAAGAAAAACATATCTATAGAGGGTTACTGCAGGGTGTTTATGGCAAAACTCCTCACTAAGGAGTGAGGACAGTGTTTGATAAGCGTCAACGGGGAGCAACCCTAATGGAAGTGCTTGTGGTAGTAGCGATTGTAGGCATAATTTCAAGTATGGCCATAACACGGATACAGAATGTCTCCGCCGCCGACAGCGATGGATCAACGCAGCGTGAACAGTGGGAGCGAGCCGCTTGTCTCTTCAACCTGAGCATAACTCAAAGCTCTACCGAGTATTTTGCGGTGTTTAACGGGAGTTACCCCACTGCTCCTGACGATCTATACCCCCACTACCTAGATCGAGTCCCAAACTGCCCGGCGCAGGCGACAGAGTACCTGTACGATGAGTACCACATTATTCAGTGCGTACACCATCAACGCAAAAAATAGGGCAGCAAGGCTGTGCCCTATTTTTGTGGATTGACGGAGGTCGTAGCAAGTGTGTGCATAGTGGTAAGTCCGTGTTATTCTCCATCAGGGTATCAGCGGGATCAGGTACATCAGGCTCGCGTATCCTCTTTGATTTAGGCTTGGGTGCGCATGATGGAGTATTCTTGGAGGGCTGAGGGGTATGGAATGTAGACTAGTTGCTGGGCGTGCCGGGCGGCGGCGAGTGCCTCGCCGGTGTCAGCCGAGTGTATGGCAGGTATCTCAAAGGCAATAGGCCCTGCAGTTGGTCCTATAAATTCTACGGCAGCGCCTGGTCTAAAGTGGCCGCGTTGTTCAAAAAGCAGACCCTTCTCTTGGTCAAAGCCCCGCACTATACCCAGAAAATCTGCTTCACCGTGAGAATTCCTGCCCGAATAAACATGGTCCTCGGCAGTTGGCTTACCTAAGGCAAAGCCAGTGGTGTAATCGCGGTGGTTTACTTTAAACAATTCTCGATGTAAGTGCTCAGGTGGTTCTTCGCCGCGGCCGATAGCATCGAGGGCTAGCCTATAGGCACGCGTAACCGTGGCTACGTAATGCACACTCTTCATGCGGCCTTCGATCTTAAGCCCGTTAATACCTGTGGCCAGTACATCCTTGAGGTGGGGGTAAAGAGATAGATCCTTAGAGTTCATAATGTAGGCGCCGCGCGCATCTTCCTCAATAGGGAAGTATTGGCCGGGGCGTTTTTCTTCTACAAGAGCGTATTTATAGCGGCAGGGGTGGGCGCACTCGCCTTTGTTGGCGTCGCGACCGACCATAAAGTTACTGAGCAGACACCTGCCGGAGTACGAGATGCACATAGCGCCATGTACAAACATTTCAATGTTTACACCGGGTACCCGTTCATGTATCTCGCGGATTTCGCCTAAGCTGAGTTCGCGGGCCAGAATAACCCTAGCAAGGCCCTGCTCATGCCAGAACTTAACGCTCTGCCAGTTAACGGCATTAGCTTGGGTACTCAAATGTAATTCTAGTTGGGGGGCCACGGCTTTTGCTGTTACCAGCACGGCGGGGTCGCTTAAGATAATGGCGTCGGCGCCAATCCGAGCGACCTCTTCGATATACTCAGGCAAACCCTGTAGATCTTCATTGTGAGGCATAATGTTAATAGTAATATATACTCTGCGGCCGTGTTGGTGGGCAAAACTAATACCTCGCTGTAGTTCATCCAAAGAGAAGTTACCGGCGAAGGCACGTAACCCAAACTGAGGGCCACCGGCATATACCGCATCCGCACCATATTTAAGGGCAAAAATTAGCTTCTCGAGGTTACCGGCCGGGGCTAACAACTCAACCATGCGTATCCTCCTTAATAGCCACTAGCAATCCATCACCTAATGGGATAATTTGCGATGTATATCTGACATCGTTACGGGCTAAGTCTAAGAATTCTTGCAGTGCGGCCACTCCTCTGGAGTTGCGACCTGCCGCCGCTCCTTCTCCCACTAAGCCGCGAAAGAGAACGTTATCGGCCACTATGATGCCACCTGGGCGAGTCAGCTCGCTGCACAGCCCCCAGAGCTCAGGGTAAACACGCTTTTCGCAATCAATAAAGATAAAATCATAGGGCGCGCGAGCTCTAATGGCTGCCTTGCCGTCTTCGCTGGTAGCGTCTTTCTGCTCGATTGTGATCTTATCTTGCCTTCCAGCCAATCGAATGTTGGCATTAGACATTAGACTGCGGTTGTAGTCCCTGTCTAGTCCATAGAGTCTAGCACCAGGGGGTAGGGCCGCAGCCATCCATAGAGTAGAAAAAGCCGCGCCGCACCCTATCTCTAAAACCTGCTGGGGCCTAACGAGACGGACTAAGGTACAGAGAAAGGCCGCCACTTCGGGCGGAACGATAGGGACCTTTTGGGCTTTGGCCTGCTCCTCAATCTCACGGAGAAGAGGCAAAGGATATGTCAGCTGTGCACGAGCGTAGCGCACTGCCCTTTCGGGCAGTTGTTCCCACATGGTCTCACCTTCCCTGCTGCGACTGAATGGCCTGTAAGTGCTGTTCGTAGGTTTTGCTAAAGATGTGGGAGCCATCCGATTTAGCATAAAAGAACAGGAAATCGGTATCTTCTGGGTTCAGTGCCGCCTCAAAGGAAGCTAAACCGGCATTAGCAACGGGGCCAGGTGGAAGTCCCGGGTTACGGTAGGTATTATAGGGTGATTGAATTTCTAAGTCTACCAAGTATAGTTTGCGAGGAGTGCCAAGGAGATATTGCACTGTAGCACAAGATTCAAGCTGCATGCCGATGTGCAAGCGGCTATAGAACACGCCAGCAATACGCGCGCGTTCGTCTTGCTTTACGGCTTCTTTTTCTACAATGGAAGCCATAGTAACAACTTGGTGCAGGCTATAGCGCTCTTTAACGGCAGACTGCTCATATCGAGCGGGCATAAGATTATTGAACCGAGCCGCCATGATGCGGATAACCTGTTCAGGGGTCACATCGGGTGCAAACTCGTAGGTATCAGGGAACAGGTAGCCCTCGATGCGGTTACCCACAGTGGCTGGTATAGCCTTTAGGTACCCATAGGGCAACTCTACGTTATTAGCCGCCGCGAGAAAAGCGTCTTTAGTAAAAAGACCGCGTTTTTCAAACACCAACCCCGTGCCGGATAGGGTGAGGCCCTCAGGTATAGTCACACGAATGTTCAAATTTACCACGGCCCCGGTGGTTAGCTTATTAAGAATATCGGTAACGCTCATGCTGGGGGCAAAATCATAGGTGCCTGCCTTGAGCTTAGAGCCTAGGCCCTTGATACGCACAAAAATGGCAAAGGCCTCAGCACTCTTGATAATTCCTTCAGACTGTAATTGGCGACCGATGCTTACACCAGTGCTACCTACAGGAATCGCTATGAGCACGTTAGGCCCGTCGCCCACGGCTTGATAAAGGTTATAGGCCCAGATGCCAGGCAAAGCAAGCACGAGTAAGGCGCCAATGACAAAGGCCCGCGTGCGATAGGACTTATCGACCCTAAGCTTAGTGTAGATATCCTTGAAAAGTTGCTCTATCCTCATTAGCGGTCTCCATTTCCCCAAGATTGTCTTGGCTATAGACTATTATAGCAGAGAAAACAAAAAAATCGGTCTGTTGATTTACAACAGGCCGATTTTACCTTAAGCCTTTGGTTCTTCTTCGTCCTCGTCCTCGTCCTCATCATCCTCTTCTTCGAGGATGCGTTCCCATTCGGCTACGACCTTTTCCCATTCTTCGTCTTCTTCGATATCAACTAGAATGTCGTCGCCGTTCTCATCAGTCTCTAAACGCATGATAAGAGCTTCGTCGTCTTCGGCATCTTCTTCAAGCGGGAAAAGCACGGCGTAGCGCTTGCCGTCGACTTCTAGTACATCAATAATTTGAAATTCGTATTCGGTACCTTCCTCATCGGTGAGGACAATAATCTCGTCACGTTCTTCTTCAGTCATTGGTAAAAATCACCTCTTTCGCAATGGTAGTTTCATTTTACCGTAGGAAAAGCTATTAGTCAACTTGCTACCTGCAGCTTTAGTTTAGCCTTTATTTGTTCGCTGCATGCGGTCGAGCCAGCTCTGCAAAATAATCTGCGCAGCCACCTTATCTATTACCTGCTTTCGCTTGCCGCGCGACATGTCAACCTCTAATAAACTGCGCTCGGCGATAGTGGTTGTAAAGCGTTCGTCGATATAATCTAACGGCAAGTTGATAGATTTGTGCATATGGGACACAAATTCTTGCACTTTTTCGGCTTGAGGACCAAGCTTGTTATTCAGTGACCTAGGGAGCCCTACTACAATGTGCCCTACACTATGTTGTTCTATAAGAGTCGTCAGCCTAGCTATATCCTGCTTGAGACTCTTACGTACCACGACCTCTACGCCCTGTGCTGTGAAACCGAGTAAATCGCTCACAGCGACACCAATAGTCTTATCCCCCACGTCGAGTCCCATTATACGTTGTGTTAACATTCAATCACCTTCATATAGAAGTCCTTACAATGTGCGACGCAGTAGCAACAAAGCAAGCACTTACTGTGTTCAATACAAGCCTTACCTGATGTGATACTTATACAGTTTGTGGGGCAATGCTGCTGACATGTTCCACACCCTTCGCACCATGGTTCTACAATAATACGGCGTGCCGTGTTGCGGGTAGCATATTCGAGTGGAAATTGTCCGGTGTTAAAAAAGCTGACGTTAGCATCTATGTCGGGAATTGAACCCATGCCCACAGCGATAGAGCTGATGCCAGGTATAGTGCGTACATAATTAAGTGCTTCGCCAGCTGTAGCGTAAAGGGAGCCTCCGGCGAGCGCTTTCATACCATAGATGCCCTTGCCTCGTGCTGCAGCCATGGTAATGGCTGCAGCCATCTCCCCGGCCTTGCCATCAGGGATGCCGATACCTTTCATATTAATTAGGGGGTGGATAATTTCAATTAGCGGATGCGCTGCTGCTGCTACCACGCCAGCAATGTAGTGCGTGGAAATACCGACAGCCCGCACTAAGCCTCGAGCTTTGGCTTCTGAAAAATACTCTAAAGCTCGGGCGTGGCCTCGTAGAGTATGCTCAGATTCTTGTTCGTGCAAAAGAAAAATATCTACGCAGTCACGGTTGAGCTCCTTACGGGCTCTCTCCAGGCTCTCTACAGCTGTGGCCGCATCGTGGGCGTAGCTTTTGGTGGCGATAACGGTTTCACCCTGCCAGCCTTGGAGTGCCGCACGGAGATGCTCGTAATTTCCGTAAAGCTCAGCTGTATCAAAGAAGTTGACACCTTGCTCAAGTGCATAAGTAAGGAGCCTGCCCCCGGCGAGGGGGGTCAGGCCCTTTTGTAACGGTCCTAGTGTTAGGGTACCATAACACAACTCGGAAACAGATATCGTCTGAGTAAGACAGCGATAACGCATTTATTAGTCTTTGAGGTAGGTGTTTATGAGCTCTTCTAAGATTTCGTCTCTCTCCACCCGGCGGATAATATTACGGGCATTCTTGTGATAGGTAATGTACGCTGGATCACCCGATAAAAGGTACCCAGTGATGTGGAAGGTAGGATTATATCCTTTCTCCTTGAGGGCATCTGACACCTGTTGCAAAACATCCCGCACCAGCTGTTTACGATCAACCTCGACTTTTTGGATTATCTTAGTTTCTTCCAACGGTTCACTCACTGTAAGCCCCTCCCATAATCCATGCGTTTCTTTTAGTATATCATATCTCAGCGAACTGCAAATTAGCCCGAAAATTTGTGCTTGTCATGAGGATGTTACATTTCTAGGTGACGAACCAAGTCGAACCTAAGCCAACCGAGGCGAAACAGCTCCACACTAGCGCAGTTGGCTCTTGACGAGTCCTAGCACTGCCTCTAAGGCCGAGGAGAGCTTCTCTGGGTCCTTACCGCCGGCTTGGGCCATATTGGGCTTGCCGCCGCCTCCCCCGCCGGTTAGTTTAGCTACCTCGCGGATTAAGTTACCGGCATGGAGCCCTTTGTTTAAGAGATCCTCACTAACCATGCTCACTAAGGATACCTTGCCATCGTGGACCGCGCCTAACACCAATACGCCCGAACCTAACTTGTTCTTTACGGCGTCGGCTGTGGCGCGCAAGGTGTCCATATCTGAGGCGGTGACTTGGCGAGCCACAACCTTGACTCCCTCAGTTAAGAGTGCAGTAGCGATGAACTCATCCGCTTCAAAGGATGCTAGCTTAGAGTGCAAGCGGGCTGCTTCTCTCTCGACTTCCTTACCCTGCTGGAGGACAAATTCAAGACGTTTAGGTGCTTCTTCAGGTGAAGTTTTTAATTCGTCAGCTAATTGTTGCAGTATACCGTCGCGCTCCCTGAGCCGATGGTAGGCCTCGCGCCCAGTAACGGCTTCAATCCGGCGGAGGCCTGCGCCAATGCCGCCCTCCCCTAGCACTAGACACAAGCCGATTGAAGCGGAGTTGTTGTGGTGTGTTCCACCGCAGAGCTCTAAGCTGAAATCCCCCATGCTTACGACGCGGACACTATTGCCATATTTCTCACCAAAGAGGGCTGTCGCACCTTTAGCTCTAGCTTCGTCAAGACTCATCTCTTCGGAGACGACAGGCAGACTTGCGAGAATTTGTACATTGACCAACTCTTCAATCCGCTTTAGTTCATCTCGGGTGAGTGCTGAGAAATGCGAGAAGTCAAAGCGCAACCGGTCAGGCTCGACCAATGAACCAGCTTGATTGGCGTGCGGACCTAAGACCTGCTTAAGAGCCGCATGGATTAAATGTGTGGCTGTATGAGCACGCCCTAAGGCCGTGCGACGCGCACAGTCTACACTAGCAGTCACTGTTTGCGACAGACTCAAGGTGCCTCCCTTAAGGTATCCTGTATGGAGGGTTAGATCACCATAGTATTTGATTGTGTTCTCAACCACGAATTCACCCGTGCTCCAGGCGAAGCTACCGGAATCTCCTACTTGGCCGCCAGATTCAGCGTAAAATGGTGTAGCATCTAGAACAATAACCGCCTTGTCCCCTGCCTGCACTTTATCTACCTTTAGCCCGTCTGTCATGAGGCCCAGGACAACAGCCTGTTTTGTGGTGGTATTATATCCGACAAAGTTAGTTGGAGACAATTCCGGAAAGAGGTTAGTCTTACCAAAGTCGCTGTCTTGACCGCTGCGGGCAGCCCTAGCACGCTCGCGTTGAGCCTCCATGAAGCGGATAAAACCTTCTCTATCTACGGTAAAGCCGTTCTCTAAGGCAATGTCTTCGGTGAGGTCTACAGGGAAACCAAAGGTATCGTATAAGCGGAAAGCTAACTCGCCACTAACAACGGTCGTTCCCTTGGCCTTGAGCTCCTTGACCATGTTCATGAACAGGGCTGTCCCGTCGTCGAGCGTCTCTAAGAAGCGCTCTTCTTCCAGTCGCACCACCTTACTAATGAAGTCTACCCTAGTGCTGAGCTCAGGATAGGCATCGTGCATAACCTTGGCGACTAGTGGGACCATCTCGCACAAGAATGGCTGTTTGAGACCTAGACTGCCGCCAAAGCGCACAGCACGCCTGAGTAAGCGGCGGATTACGTATCCCCGGCCCTCGTTAGAAGGAGCGGCACCGTCGGAGATGGCGAAGGCCACGGCACGTACATGGTCCGCGATGACGTTCATGGCCATACGATTGTCAGCGCTAGCCAGGTATTTTTTACCGGCGAGTTTTTCTACATAGTTGATATATGGCATAAAAAGATCGGTGCCGTAGTTGGTCTCGGCTCCTTGTACCAATGAGACAAGGCGTTCTAGACCCATGCCAGTATCAATGTTTTTGCGCGGCAGGGGTGTGTAGGTACCGTCCACGTTGTGGTTGTACTGGGAAAAGACGAGATTCCACAACTCCATGTACCGATCGCAGTCGCAGCCTGGACCACAGGTGAGGCTGGTGCAAGCGTACTTAACGCCGCGGTCAACACATATTTCGGAGTTAGGACCACAAGGGCCAGGGCCAATGTCCCAAAAATTATCTGCCAGCTTGACGACTCGGTCAGCAGGTACCCCTACTTGCCTGGTCCAAATTTCATATGCTTCGTCGTCTTCTGGATGAACAGTGATATACAATATGCTCGTGTCAAAACCCACTACTTCGGTGAGGTATTCCCAGGCCCAAATGATGGCCTCAGTCTTAAAATAACCGCCAATAGAGAAGTTGCCGAGCATTTCGAACAGGGTATGGTGGCGAGCTGTACGACCGACGTTTTCAATGTCGTTAGTACGAACAGATTTCTGACTGCTGGTTAAGCGAAGGTTAGGCGGTACCTGCTGACCTGAGAAGTAGGGTTTGAGGGTGGCCACACCGCTGTTGATCCACAGCAACGTGGGGTCCTCAACAGGGACCAACGAAGCACTGGGTAGAACGGTGTGAGTTTTGCCGCGGAAGAACTCAAGGAACGAGTGGCGCAATTCATTAGCAGTATGAAGTTTCATAGGGGTTACCTCCTTATTTGTGGCTACTCGCGTTCTTTGGGTAACAAAAAAGACCCTTCGTCCTCAGGGACGAGAGTCTCGTGGTACCACCCTGCTTACTGTATGAAACATACAGTCACTCAGCATGCCGGTATCGGGGCATCCGGCAACTTCGTCAGCTGCAAGCTCAGGGTTGGCTGCAAAACTACTTGCGCAGGTTCTCTCACACCACTCCAGAGGAGTGAGAACCTTCTCTTTAGCGAAGGAGGCTTTGTCATTCCCGTCATAGCCGTATATAAAATAATTATAGCATTTTGATTAGGGTTGTCAAGGAGCTACCGCTTCAATCCCCAGCTGCTATGTGCTCGAGGGTTGCCTTGATCATCGCTGCGACGGGTACCGAGAGAACCAAGCCTGCGAGCCCGCCTAGTTCTCCACCCAAGAGTAGGGCAAAAATGACGAGCAGTGGATGAAGCCCCACAGAGTGCCCGAGGATTTGCGGTGTTATCAAGTTGCTTTCGATTTGCTGCACTACGATAATGACGACTAAGGCCTTGAGACCCATCGCGGGAGACACGAGCAGCCCGACTATTACGGGTGGGATGCCGCCGATTATGGGACCGAAATAGGGAATGACATCTAACATACCCGCCAGCACCCCAAGTAAAACAGCGAACTCGAGTCTGATTAGGCTGAGACCAATTGTCGATAATACCCCTACCATAAAAGCTATAAGCAATTGCCCACGAATCCAACTGCCCAGGGTTCCGTCAATCTTTGACAGCCAAGCTAAGAGCTTGCGACGGTGCTTACCGGGCATGAGGTTAGTAATAGTTCGCTTGAGTACATCCACATCTTTAAGTATATAGAAGGCTAAGATGGGAGTAAGGAGGGCCACAAAAACCCTGCCTAGGGTCTCTAACAGCGCATCAACCGTGTGGTCTAGCACTAACAGCAGTCGGTCTTGCGTTCGTTGTATGTTTTGTTCGATTAAATTTTGAAACACCGGCGGTAAGTTTGCGCGCTGGAAGCGCTCTTGCATGTCGGCTAGTACTTGTGTAAAAAGCTGTGTGAATTCCGGCAATCGTTCTGAGAGCTTGTTGATCTCGACTAAGATGCGGGGGATTGTATAGGTGATGCCTAGGGCAATAAGAGCCCCCGCTGCGAGATAGATCATGAAGATGCCTAGCACTCTAGGTATCCGCCGGCTTTCAAAGAAGTCCACCAGGGGATTTAGAAGATACGCCAGAAATACGGCGAGGACAAATGGCGTGGCGGCAGAGCTGAGAGGTGCGCGATTGATCCAGAGCAGCGCTGCTGCGAAAAGGCCTAGGCCCCAAGCAACTACCACTCTAAGTCTCTGTCCTTCCATGCTTACACCTCCTCCTCTACTTTACTTTACGTAAAAATAGACTGAGTATAACTCAGTCTATCGTTACTCGAGGATCTCTTGAGTTGCTTCTTTGAGACCGTCAGCAGAATCTCCGAATTGATGTATGGCTTGTTTACCGCGTGAGGCAAACTTCATAGCCATACCCCTGAGTTCGGACTTTTCTCGCACGGTCATCTGCATGCCGTAATATGCTCCGACTAATCCACCAACTAGTAAGCCAGCAATAAATCCTTTACGCATGTAGCACCTTCCTGTACTCTAATTTTCTGGGACTGTCATTTCTGTTTCAAAGTCAGATATCGCTTCTAGACTTCCGTCATCAAGGACCTGAAAAATCTCGACACCTCTCTTGTTTAAGGCGAACTCAATACAACAGTCCCAGCAGTAATATTGTTCCACCCCGACTCTTCCTAATGCACGACTATTGCACAACGGACATCTCAGAGCCTTCACTTTGCACACCCCACTTATATGAAAGATCCACTGGCTCATCCGGCACAATCATATTCTCGGCGCTCATAATGGCGCTGTCGATGAGCGGTATGATGGCCCGCCCTGAAATGAAATCTCCGACAATGCCGTCGGTTAGTACACATCCCACGATGCGTCCGTCTATGGGATCAAGCGCTACGTCATCGATCCGACCTAGATACTGTCCGCTAGTTGTGAGAACTTGTTTACCCAGGTAGCGATTGCCGTTTCCCTGGGTTAGAGGTATTTTGCCAAGGTGTTGAATTACCGAGGTGCTACTGATGGTGACCGCGTCGTGCCCTACACTGTAAATGTTCTCCCAGGCGATGATTTTGCTCTTGCGCAGTAGATTGCCCTTATCTAAAAGCAGCGCAGCGATACGCTGCTCCTGTTGATCGCAGACGAGATCCTTAACCTCTGTAATGCGCTGTCCGGTGGAGAGATCGATAATCGGCAGACCGATAATTTCTTTTCCGCGACGCATCGGCATGCCCTCCTTACGATATTATGTGAACTAAATCATTTGAGACCTGCTCCGACTAGTCTGCCCCTAGCAAACAAAAAAAATGCGCTCGAAAGAGCGCATTACGGTCTACACTATCGTCCCCCCGCCGACGACAAGGTCGCCTTTATATAATACTAATGACTGGCCGGGAGTGGGGGCTCGCACAGGTTCAGCAAAGCTGACGACCGCCCTGTCATTTCCCAAGAATGATACCCGACAAGGTTGGTCTGCTGTGGTATAGCGCGCTTTGCCTGTTAGGTCTTCATCAGGCTCAGGGCGCTCAAGGAAATGCAGTTCACTTATTTCTACCCGATGCCTAAAGAGTTCTTCGCCCGGGCCCACCACGATACGATTGCCTTTTGCATCTATTTCTAGCACATAGAGTGGCGTAGGTGAAGTTAAGCCGAGACCCTTTCTTTGCCCAATGGTATAGTCGAAAATACCGCGATGTTGGCCTAGCACTATTCCTAGGCTATTAACTATAGCTCCGGGAGCATCGAGGGCACCTTCCGAACGCAGAAAACCTTTATAGTCATCATTCTGAACAAAACATATCTCCTGACTGTCGGGCTTCTCGGCTACGACTAAATCAAGTTTAGCGGCTAACTTACGTACTTCTGGTTTAGTCATCCCCCCGAGTGGAAATAGTGTATGACTTAGCTGAGTTTCGGTCATGCGGAATAGCATGTAGGTCTGGTCTTTACGGCTGTCGACTGACTTGCGCAAGCGAGTTCCTTGGGGCACATGCTCTACCCTAGCGTAGTGACCCGTAGCAATGTAATCGCAGCCTAAAGAGCGCGCCTGCTCCAGAAATTGAGTAAAACGCACGCGGCTATTACAGGCAATGCAGGGGTTAGGAGTTCGGCCTGCTTTGTATTCGGCAATAAAATACTCCACGACATGCTGGCGGAAGATTTCTTTATAATTAAGTACGTAATGCGGCATGCCGAGCCGTTGTGCCACAAAGCGGGCATCTTCTACGGAACTTAGGGAACAACAGCCGCCTGCGTCTGGAGCATCTTCTTGGATCCATAGGCGCAGGGTTGCCCCAATTACTTCAAACCCTTGCTCCTGTAAAACATAAGCTGCGACGGAACTATCTACCCCGCCGCTCATACCCAACAAAACTTTAGCTGACAAAGCCAACATCTCCCTTACCACTGCGCAGCTTCACGTTTAATAGATTAGTCTTCCTCTTTTTCACCACGCCAATAAGCTAGGCGTTCGCGCAGGTTTTTCTCATACCCTAAACCACTTGGTTTGTAGAAGCGTTTACCTATTAAGCCTTTTGGGAGATACTCCTGCTTTACATGGTGCCCGGGGTGGTCGTGGGGGTAAATATACCCCTTACCGTGCCCAAAGTGCTTGGCTCCTTTATATGAGGCGTCACGCAGATGAATAGGAACTTCTACTTCAGCGTCACCTTCAAGGACTTCTAGAGCAGCATCGATACCAAAGTATGAGGCGTTGGACTTGGGTGCGCTGGCTACGTACACCACAGCTTGGGCTAAGGGAATCCTGCCTTCAGGCATGCCTAGCAGTTCTACTGCTTGGTGGGCTGCTACCGCAACTTGCAAGGCGCGCGGGTCGGCATTCCCTACATCTTCGGCCGCACAGATGATAATGCGACGCGCTATAAAGCGCGGATCTTCACCGGCTTTAACCATACAAGCCAACCAAAACAAGGCAGCATCGGGGTCGCCACCGCGCATGGACTTAATAAAGGCGGAGATAATGTCGTAATGCTTGTCACCGGTTTTGTCGTAGAGAATGGCGCGCTGCTGAGTAGACTCTTCGGCTACGGCTAGAGTAATATGGATTTTGCCAGCTGCATCGGGCTCGGTACTCAGAGCAGCTATTTCTAAAGCGTTAAGCAGGCTTCTCGCGTCCCCTGCAGATTGGGTAATCATATGTGTCATAGCCGCGTCATCCACGCCGAGCAGCATCTGACCAAGACCCATTTCTGTATCCTGCAGCGCACGGCGTGCAATCTGCGCCAGTTCGTCTCTACCTAGAGTTTCTAGTTTGAATAAACGGGAGCGCGAAAGCAGCGGGGCATTAACACTAAAGAAGGGGTTTTCGGTGGTAGCACCAATCAGCACAATTAACCCCTTTTCTACTGCGGGCAAAAGTGCGTCTTGTTGACCTTTGTTGAAGCGATGGATCTCGTCGATGAAGACCACCGTGCGTTGTTCGTTCTGGGCCAAGCGGTCCTTAGCTTCCTGAACCACGCGCCGAATATCTGCCACGCCTGAGGACACAGCGTTGAGTTCGGTAAACTGGGCTTTAGTGCTATTCGCAATAATCTGGGCCAGAGTAGTCTTCCCCGTGCCGGGTGGACCATAAAGAATCAGTGAAGAGAGCCTGTCTGCCACGATGGCGCGGCGCAATAGCCGCCCTTCGCCAACGACGCCGCCTTGGCCAAAAAACTCCTCTAAACTACGGGGGCGCATACGCTCCGCTAGGGGTGCGCTGCGCCTCATCCGGTTTTCAGCAGTATACTCAAATATACTCATTTGAGAACCTGGCTAATACGTGTTAAGACCTCGTCAATGTCTTGCTCACTAATGTCTAGATGTGTCACAAACCTAGTAATCTCACTGCTCATAGCGTTAGACTTAACGCCCTTGGCGTCTAGTTTTTGTACTAGCTCTGCCGGGTTCAGACCTACAGATTGAGATTTAACAGCGACAATGTTAGTCTGTACACTGTCAAAATCTACGGCCACTCCGAGTTTAGCCAAACCTTCAGCTAAGCGACGCGCATTCTTGTGGTCGTCTTGAAGGCGCTCTACTCCAGTCTCCAGAGCAAGTAAGCCTGCTGCTGCAATAATACCGGCCTGCCGCATGCCGCCACCCACCATTTTGCGATACTTACGCGCCTTGGCAATAAAACTCTTACTACCCACTAACACGGAGCCCACAGGGCAGCCGAGGCCTTTGGATAGGCACAAGCTAATGGAGTCGCAGGGCGCTGCGAGGTCCTTGACGGACACACCTAAGGCTACAGCGGCATTGTAGAGCCTAGCTCCGTCCATATGTAGCGGAAGGTTATGCTCCCTAGCCACAGTGGCTAGGGCTTGTGTTTGCTCTACAGTTACGACTGTGCCGCCGGCGCGGTTATGAGTATTCTCGATACAGATCAAACCTGTGCGCGGGTAGTGGATATTCTCACTACGGATGTTCGCGCGTACAGCTTCGGGTTGAAGTATACCCTTAATACCGTCAACGCGGCGGGGCACAAGACCGCCTAGAGCAGACATTCCGCCTACTTCGTACATGAAGATATGTGACTCGGACTCAAGTATTACTTCATCACCGCGCTCACAGTGGCTGAGTAGAGCTAGCAAGTTGCCCTGAGTGCCACTTGAGACATAAAGGGCGGCTTCTTTACCTAGGAGCTCAGCAGCCCGCTGTTCAAGGAGGTTCACTGTGGGGTCTTCGCCATAGACATCGTCGCCTACAGCAGCCTTGGCCATGGCCTCGCGCATGGCAGCGCTCGGCAACGTAACAGTATCGCTACGCAAATCAATAACTCTCATCTTTATCACTCTCCAATCTTAGGGGAAGAAGCGGTAACAGGAATGTACCACTGACCGAAACCTGACTTACCCATGATAACACTAAGGTACCGATGTAACAACGTGTGCCCCTACAATTCTAGTCGGTCCCTTAGTGTAAATCAGTGTCCACGGTCAGTGTTACCGTAACTTGCCGTTTTCCTCCTACAGGTAGGATTCTATACGACTGAGGATCATGGGTTTGGACATGAGACCAATTAAACGAGTAGCCTCGGTACCATTCTTAAAGAGAATAAGTGTAGGCAAACTCATAATGCCTAACTCCATAGAGAGAGCCATATTTTCGTCAGAATTGAGCTTAGCAACCCTGACCTTATTTACGTTCTCCTGCGCAAGTTGTTCTAGTACTGGCGCAATCATGCGGCAGGGGCCACACCAAGCTGCCCACACATCGACCAAAACAGGCGTAGTGGACTCCAGCACTTCCTTTTTGAAATTAGTAGCGTTGACTACCGTAATGTTGGCTGACATATTACATCTTCCCTTTCTGTTTGCACTTTAGGTTGTCTGTTTCCCTTTCTGGTTGCACTTTAGGTTGTCTGAATACCCCACAATCGCGAGGTGAAAGCGGCGTCCCCGCTTTAGCATAGGTTCTAGCCCGTATTTTATTGCAACAAAAGAACCTCCTAAGCCAAAGAGCCCTAGCCATAGGCCGTAAATTTCGCTGCCTAGGGCTTGACTGCCATATATGGCCCCCGTAAAGAGAAATATGAGAGGTGCCACATAGACTAGGAAAGCAGCTGTGAGTACATCTGTATCTTGGAGCTCAAGAGTTACCTTCTCCCCGGGCTTAGCATGAATTATATTCTTCGCTTCGACGTAGATGTCCTTCATTTCATGGGCTAAACCACACTTTTGGTGGCAGTTCGCACAGGCAGAATGTTGCACTACCCTGACCTGGGCGATATCTCCTCTAAGCTCAACAATTTCACCGAATTGGCGCATGGCTCTCCCTCCTTCTCACTTCATTGTACAACCGAGACTATCGCTGGTCAAACGATGTGTAGGAGAGTATATAAAAGTTGCCGTTGTCGTAATTTCGGACTCGTGCTATAGTCTATAACGTTAGGAAACAGTAAGTAATGGTAAGCCTGAATTCACTGATACGAGGACTGATGTTGCGCTGACAAAAAATTGCCATCAGAGTACCTCAGTTTTATCAGGTTCATCAGGATCTAGTGCCTATCATCTCCGCCGTGCTCGGTCTGTGTCATGGTAATTCATATGTTCTGTATAGAGGGGGTCATCAGCTTGGGTATTGTAAGGCAGTATCAGCATTATTATAGAACATATAACCGTAATATACGGTTGTACTTGTGGCACTTTTTTACTTGGCAGTTAGGTGCACTGATATATAATCTCTTCTTCCCCTTGTACCTGTTATCTGCAAATATCAATGAACAAGTTATGGGTAGTCTCTTTGCACTAAATACGCTCTCCATGGCGGTGTGTGCTATCCCGGCTGGCTTTTTAGCCGATCGGTTAGGCCGCAGAAAGAGTTTTATTTTAGGGTCTGCGCCCTCGCTACTGGTGGCCGCGCTCAAACTGACGACCACAAATATCGCGTTTTTGCGTTTGCTATACCTGGTAGATGGGGCTTTCATTATGCTATTTTTAGCTTCAAGCAGTCCTTTTATTGTAGAAAACACGGAACCAGAAAACCGTATACATGCCTTTAGCCTCTCTGCGATGATGATGCTGGGAGCAGGCATCTTTGGAAATTTCTTTGGCGGTTATCTCCCGCAAGTAATTAGGTTGGTTAACGCTTCCTTAGGGGATATCACCGTATACCGCATTATCTTCGTATGCGGAACAGTTTTAATGTTTGTGGCCTTTACCTTCCTCTTTAAGCTCATTGACGTTCCTACTAGTGTCACACCGAGTGCAAATCGCAAGCTCGTGTTACCAGGTAAGACAGACATGAAGTTTCTCTTTAAGTACATGGTCGCTGCAGGCTTTATTGCCTTGGGCGCCGCCCACTTTATGCCTTTTGCTACAACGTTCTTTAGGCGCACTTATGGCGCTTCGCCAAGCCAACTGGGTGCCTTGTTCTCTGTGACCCAGCTGACGGTGTTTATTGCTACTGCTATTGCACCCTCTCTTGCGGAACGGTGGTCACCCATACCTGCCATTATTTTTACGCGCATAGTGTCACTCCCCTTACTTTTTGGTATTTCTACTGTGCATAACTTCTACTTCGCCGGGGGCTTGTACATGCTGCGAAACGCCTTCATGCAAATGTCTAGCCCGCTAGAGGCAAATTTCTTTGTATCAAACATCTCTCCTGAGATTAGAGCTACAGCTAACGGGATAAATAACATGGCGATGAGTAGTCTTCGCGCATTAGCGAGTTACAGCGCGGGTATTATTATTACTCGTAGCGGAAGATTCGGAGGGTATACCGCGGCTATCCAAGTTATGTTGGTCTGTTACATTTTCTCAACTGTTTTCTTGTATGTTTTCTTCGCGCGGGGAAAGAAGCTATTGCCGTGAGGAAAATGCGGGCAGCGGATGTGTCAAATCGCGTCAATCGTGTTAATCTGTGTTCAGTTACCCTCCGCGTTGTCAAATTACGCACAAACAAAAGACCGATAAGCAAAATGCTTACCGGTCTTTTAAATTACCCCCACAATGCCGTTAACCCTTTGTTTTGAACCTGCTCTCTGCAGGTGGGTAACCGCACTATGTACCTCGCGAATCCGGCTTAGCGGCTGCCACTCAGTACATTGTTATTGGTTTCCCATTTTGTTGGTGTTAGGAACAAAACTCTCGGGCCTCACGCACATCGCAGGGCAAACTGCGTAATAAATCTGTTTCTTGGTTCTATCTTAGCACGCTTCATTGTCCACTCGCAACATGAAAATACTGTATCACTTGGCAATGTAGTATGAATAGACTGTAGCAGAGGGAGGTGAAAGCATGCAGATCTCCGCAACTATACTGCTACTTGCAATAGTAGTAGAACAAGTTACCAATATTATAAAAAGTGCCCTACCGGCAATTCGTGACGAGTGGTCAAGAGTGTCCGCTATCTTTGTGGGCATAATTCTATGCTTTGCTACACGCATAGGTATTTTGGCTGATCTCAATGTCCCTGTAGTTTATCCCGCTGTGGACTATATCATAACAGGCCTGCTAATCTCGCGCGGTTCGAATTTCGTTCACGATATGTTCGAAGGAGTAAACTCCTACGTGCAAACACGAAAGAGGTAAGGCGGGAAGGCCAGTGAAGGTCAGAGTTACCGTCCAAAATTTCCTGCCTACTGGCGCACGTCGATTTTTAGTTCGTTCAAGACCTTAGCTGGTACGGTGTTGGGTGCGACGGTCATGAGGTCCTGGGCGGAGGTGGTTTTGGGAAAGGCGATACAATCGCGGATGCTGTCTCGTCCGGCGAGGAGCATAACAAAACGATCTAGCCCGAGCGCGATGCCACCATGCGGTGGCGTGCCGTATTCGAAGGCGTCCAATAGGAAACCAAACTTCTCTTGCGATTCTTCCGGCGTAAGCCCCAGGCAATCAAACATGCGTTGCTGTAACTCCCGCTGGTGAATACGAATGCTGCCACCGCCTAGCTCTACACCGTTAAGTACTAAGTCGTAAGCCCTAGCTCTTACTTCACCTGGCGCAGAATCCATCTTAGCGAGGTCAGTGCCGAGGGGAGAAGTAAAGGGATGATGGCAGGCGACGTAGCGCGCCTCGTCTTCATCCCAATCAAGCAGCGGGAATTCAACGACCCACAGGAACTTAAACTCTCCTTTGCGTCGAAGTCCTAGTTTATCTGCCAGATGTAGCCTCAGTGCACCTAGTGACTGCAAGGCTACTTTCGGTTTGTCGGCCACAAATAATAGTAGGTCACCTGCTGTCGCAGATAGTGTACTTAGCAAGTTTGCAGTTATTTCTGGGGTGAGGAACTTAGCTATCGGAGAGCGTACACCAGCCTCTTCAACCACAATCCAGGCCAAACCCTTAGCGCCATATTTGGCGACAAATTGGCCAAGTTCGTCAATCTCTTTGCGGCTGTAGCCACCACACTTGGTAGCATTGATAGCGCGAACAGTGCCGGTCTTCGCCGCATCGGCAAAAACCTTTAACTCAGAGTTGGCAACAACTGAAGTCACGTCGACTATTTCCAAGCCAAAGCGGAGGTCTGGTTTATCTGAACCGTAGCGGTTTAGGGCCTCAGCATATGTCATGACGGGAAATTCAATTTCAGGGCGATCCATACCAAGAGAGTGAGCCATAACATGGCGTACCATGCCTTCGGTGAGCTGTTGAATATCGTGCTCATCTACAAATGACATCTCAATATCTATCTGTGTAAATTCCGGCTGACGGTCGGCTCGCAAGTCTTCGTCTCTAAAGCACCGCGCTAACTGAAAATACCGGTCGTACCCAGCTACCATCAGCAGTTGCTTGAACAGTTGAGGTGATTGTGGTAGGGCGTAAAACTGCCCTGGATTGACGCGGCTAGGAACAAGATAGTCCCGGGCGCCCTCTGGAGTGGAGCGGGTTAGCTGAGGGGTCTCAATCTCTAAGAAATTCTTTGTATCTAAGTAGCCGCGTACCGCGGCAGAGACTTTATGACGCAAGATAAGGGCAGCTTGGAGCTCCGGGCGCCTTAAATCTAAGTAGCGATACTTAAGCCGCAGGCCCTCATCCGCGGTAATATTCGGCTGTATATAGAACGGAGTAGTTTTCGCTGTGTTTAAAACGCTGAGTGACCGGGCATAGATTTCGATCTCCCCGGTTTTCATGTTGCGGTTAAGGCCCTCAACAGGACGGGCTTGTACCGCACCGAAAACCTCAATTACGAACTCGCTACGCAAAGTCTCTGCCTGAGCAAAAATGGCCTCGTTGTCAGGAGAGAAAACTATCTGCACTACACCACTGATATCCCGTAGATCGACAAAAATTAGTCCCCCGAGGTCTCTGCGTTTGGCCACCCAGCCACACAACCTTACCTCCTTGCTTACTTGCTTAGCATCTAGTTCGCCGGCCATAAGACGAGTTATTTTCATACTTGACCCCTCCACTTTTCTAGCAGTGTGCGTTTATCTTCCATGCTTTTATCCAACCGATTCAGGTACATTTTAAGCTCTTTGGGGTTGAGGTGCCGTTTCCACTCAGCGTCTTTTAGGGGGAAAATACTAGTGGCACCCGCTCCAACACCAACAATTGCCTGTGTTTCGCCAATGAACAATATGTTGTAGAGGCACTCCTTGCCTGGATGAGACCAGCCCATATTCTCTAAGCCAGCTAAGATGCCGCGCTGCCTATAGAGATAGTAGGGTCGCATACCATGAGCTAGAAGTGTCTCTCTGCAGTTGTGGCTGGCCCGCTCCGCTTCCTCTGGTTGCATAGGTATCCAGTCCTCACCCTCCGTAAAGCGTGAAGTTCGCTTGGGAGAAAACATATGCGCAGTTACACTTGATGGTCCAAGGGCTAGTACCTCTGCTAAGCTTTGGCGCACACCTGCTGCCCCTTCTTCGGGAAGACCAATAATCAGGTCAGCATTGATATTACTAAGCCCCATCTCTTGAGCCAAGGCAAAGCTCTCGCGCACTTCACTAACGGTATGTAGGCGCCCTATGCGCTGCAGAGTAGCGTCGTTCATGGTCTGCGGGTTTATTGAGATGCGTGTAAGGGACGGCAACTCGGCTAGTTTTTCACGAGTGATTGTATCGGGTCGCCCAGCCTCAACTGTAATCTCAATCGTATCCTGCCACCGAGGCAGAGAATTAATAGTGTTGAGGAGCTCTCTAAGCTGCAAGGGGCTCAGGGTAGTGGGAGTGCCACCCCCTACATAGACTGTGCACAGTTTGAGATCTAGGCTTCTCATTGTGTCTGAAAGATTCTCAATTTCGCGCAGTAGCCCTGTCATATGCCTCCCCCGTTCTGCCTCGTTGTATTGCGCAGAGGTGCGCGTGGTAAAAGAGCAATAGGCGCAACGCGAGGGGCAAAAGGGAATGTTGACGTACAGCGAGATGAGGTCCGGCCTGTTAAGGACTGGAGCCAGCAATTCACGTTGTAAAAGCGATACTTGTACTAGGAGTTCCGCCTTGGAGCGCTCCACATCACGCTCTAGCTGTAGTCGATGTACTATTTCTTTAGGGCCAAAACCGAAGCCGAGCATTTGGTCCACCAGCTTACCAGGCCTTACTCCTACCAAAATTCCGTAGGGCTTCTTTACCAATATCGATTGCGCACCCTTTCCCTCCCGATTGTCGTCGAGGGCCCGTGCCCTGGGTAGACTTTAGTCTCGTCAGGAAGCTGCTTGAGGCGATTCAACGACGCGGCAAGTTCAGCGGGGTCTCCCCCCTCCAAATCTGAACGGCCAATGGATGAGGCGAATAATGTATCCCCAGCGAAGAGAACTCCTTCTGACTCATTATACAAACAACAAGAGCCCGGAGTATGACCAGGGGTGGATAGCACTACAAAGGATAGGCCTGCCAATTCTATTTCATTAGCGCCTTGCAGGAAGCTTTGCGGCTCAATGGGCTCATTAAGGCCGAGGTAAGCCGCCATTTGGTCGTCGACTGCGCCGAGGTACGGCAAGTCTGCTCTGTGTATGATTATTTCTGCTAGGGTGTTGCGTCGTACAACCATCGCGTCTGCTGTATGGTCGGCGTGCCCATGGGTTAGGACAATTTGCTTGAGCTTAAGCTCACGATTTGTGAGTGTAGTTAGTATATCCTCGGCATCCCCACCGGGGTCGATCACGCTAGCCTGATCTCCGTTTATAACGAGATAACAGTTAGTCTGAAGTTTGCCTACGCGTATAGTTACGACTTCCATTGCCGTTCCTCCTAAAAAAGCTTATTGCTGTCCAGCAAGAGTGTTACCGGTCCGTCATTGACAAGCTCAACCTGCATCATGGCTCCAAATATACCTGTTTCGACGGTGTGCCCTCTATCTCGAAGCTCACTCACAAATTTATCGTATAAGGGAATGGCTAGCTCAGGGCGAGCGGCATCAGAATAACTCGGACGTCTCCCGCGCCTACAGTCTCCATGTAGCGTAAACTGGGAAACAACAAGAACAGAACCCGCCACATCTGCTAGGCTGAGATTCATTTTATCCTCGACGTCTGCAAAAACGCGAAGGCCCGAAATTTTCTCAGCTATATATTCGGCGTCATGCTCAGTATCGTGGACATCAACGCCTAATAGCACTAGAAAACCATGAGAAATTTTACCTACGACTTGGTCTTCTACGGTAACTTGCGCCCTACTTACCCTCTGTACCACTGCCCGCATTGCCGTCGTCTCCTTTGCCGCCACTTGCGCTGAGTACTCGTTTTACAGTAAACACATCTCGTAGTTTGCGTAAGCGTGTCAATACTCGATCGAGATGAATAAGGTCCTTTACAATGATAGTGAAGCTCACATAAGCTTCCTGTTCTTTAGTAGTTCGCGCCTGCATGGACGTAATATTGGTCTTAGACTCTGTTAAGTACTGCAACACATCCTGCAGTAGTCCAGGCCTGTCCATTCCCACTACTTCAATGCGCACCGGGTAATCTGCCGCAGTCTTACTACCCCAAGTCACTGCTATAAGACGTTCGCGCTGTTGCATGAGCGAGGGCAAGTTGGGGCAGTTGGCCGTGTGCACCGAAACACCACGGCCCCTGGTGACGAAACCAATTATTTCGTCACCAGGCAATGGATTGCAGCAACGAGAAAACTTCACCAGCGCATTGTCTAGCCCGATTACTTGCACCTCTTCAGCTGAAGTTGGATGCGCGGATTGAGCGGGTATAGCGATGGGCTCTGCGTCGTTAATACCCTTGATCTTTTGATACAATGCCACGAGGCGATTAACAATATGGATCACGCTAGCTCCACCGTGGCCTATTGCGGCCAGCATATCTTCATCGGAAAGGTAAGTTAGCTGCTCAGCTACCTCTGTTAAAAACGCTTCATCCATGATGTCGTCTGCCAGGTGACCTAAACGCTTTAGCTCTCGCTCCAGCAGGTCGCGTCCTTTGTCAATATTCTCGCTCTTTTGTTCCTTCTTAAACCACTGCTTAATTTTGCTGCGCGCTTGGGGAGTGCGAACCATTTTAATCCAGTCGCGACTAGGTCCCCCCATCTGCTTGGTGGTGACAACCTCTACGATATCGCCTGTCTTTAGCTCATGGGTTAAGGGTACCATACGACCGTTGACCTTAGCTCCCACGCATCGGTGGCCTATGTCTGTGTGAACGCGGTAAGCAAAATCTAACGGAATGGACCCTACAGGTAAGTCTATGACATCACCCTTAGGTGTAAATACAAACACTTCGTCAGCAAAGAGATCTATTCTAAGACCGTCGACAAACTCTTCGGCCCCACGCAGTTCTTGCTGCCACTCGAGAATAGAGCGCAACCAAGTTAGTTTGCTCACAAACGCTTTGTCTGGCCTTGCGCCTTCTTTGTAGCCCCAGTGTGCAGCAATACCGTTTTCTGCTATGCGGTGCATCTCAAGGGTACGAATTTGGATCTCTAAAGGTTCGCCACGTTCACCTACTACGGTTGTGTGTAAGCTCTGATAGAGGTTGGGTTTAGGCATGGCGATATAATCTTTAAACCTGCCCGGAATGGGCCTCCACACGTTGTGTACTAAACCTAATACGCCATAGCAGTCCTTTACTGAATCGACAATAAGGCGAATGGCGGTAAGGTCGTAAATTTCATCAAAGCCTCTGCCGGCCATCATCTTGCGGTAGATACTATAAAAGTGTTTGGGGCGGCCCTGTATATCTGCCTTTATTCCCACTTCGTCTAGTTGATTTCGTAGCGTTCCTAACGCGTGAGCAATAATAGCCTCCCGGTCGATACGCTTGGCAGCAACTTTAGTAGCGATGTCTTTGTAGGCTTCGGGTTCTAGGTAGCGGAAGGCTAAATCTTCGAGCTCCCACTGGATACGGCTGATACCTAGGCGATGGGCAAGAGGGGCATAGATATCTAAAGTCTCTTTGGCAGTGACCTTTTGTTTGACTTGAGGTCGAAACTTTAGTGTGCGCATATTATGGAGCCTGTCTGCCAGCTTGATTAAGATAACCCTTAAGTCCTCGGCCATAGCCAAGAACATCTTGCGCAAAGACTCTGCCTGTTGTTCCTGCTTGTTCTTAAAGTCGAGGCGGGAGAGTTTAGTAACACCGTCCACTAGGTGGGCTACCAACGGGCCAAAATTCTGAGCTATTTCTTCGATGGATATGCCTGTATCCTCGACTACATCGTGCAGCAAGGTTGCGGTCAAAGTCTCAATATCCATCTGAATGTCGGTGAGAATTAAAGCTACTTCAATGGGGTGAGAAATATAATCCTCGCCCGATTCTCGTAACTGCCCGCTGTGTGCATCGTAGGCAAACTTAAAAGCCCGCTCCAGGACGCTTAAATCTGCCTGCGGACTATAAGATTTTACTTTGGCAACTAACGTTTGAAAGCCTGCCCTTTCTTTATGCACAATTTCCCCCCCAAGTTACATCCATTGCCTCAATAATAAGGTGACTTGTATTACACCCAGGCAGTTGCCTGCCTGGGTGTTGTCTAGTATTTTATCAGCGAATGAACCGGATATCCGTTAAGGACATCGCGACCATGTAGCTCTAATAACTCAATCAGGAAGAGCACCCCGACTACTTGGCCCCCTAACCCTTCGACGAGGTCGACGGCTGAGCGGATAGTGCCACCGGTGGCCAGCAAATCATCCACTACGAGTACACGACTGCCAGGCTCGATCGCATCCTCATGAATCTCTAAGTGATCCTCGCCGTATTCAAGTGAGTAAGAGGCTCGCCGGGTCGGACCTGGCAACTTGCCAGATTTACGCACCGGGACAAAACCTTTGCCTAAAGAGTACGCCAGAGGTGTACCAATAATAAAGCCCCGGGCTTCGGGCGCCACAATGAGATCAAACTCTAAATCTGCACACATTAGTGCCAGGTCATCGATGGATTGCTTAAACGCAGGGCCATCTTTAAGTAAAGTCGTGATGTCACGAAACAAAATTCCCGGTTTAGGGAAATCAGGTAACGCACGGATTTTGTCAGCTAGGCTCATCACGATACATCCTCCTTGTTCCATGTCTGTAAAGCCATATAGTTTTGAGATCGACTAAGCTCTTGTTTTTGTGCTGGGGGCAGTGGTTTAATGGTGAGCACTCCGGCATCATAGCGAAACTCCACCAGCCCTAGCTCCTTAAAAATATGTGCGGAACTTGCGGCCACGCTATAGGCTACGGAAAAATACAAGCTAAAGTCTTTGGCAAACTGCGCTAAATTAATAGCTTCTTTACTGATAAAGTACCTATAGTACGCAGCAAGCGCGCCTCGGTCTGGAGCCAATAGGCTCTTTTGCCCTTTACCATTATACACTAAAACCGTATCAACAGAATAGTTGAACGAAGCTTGCAATCTGCTCTCCTCCTGGCTCAAGGCAGTCGTCAGTAGTATTAGGCTAGAGCCACTTTCTTGCTCTGTAAGGTTCATGCACACCTTGTCGCCAGCCCTGATAAAAAATGGCGTGAAGTTATGTGCCGGTGCGAAGAAATAATTCTTTGCTTCTTGGGGCAGGGGCGAAAATACCCTGTCGGATACACAGGGATTAGTAACAAGCCATAGTTCTTTGACTTGTACAAAGTCCTGTAAACGCAGCGAGATTGAACGACGCCCCCGGTATTCATCGAGAGTAGGGCGGAAGGCGATATTGAGCTTTTCACCGAGGTCTACGTCGGTAAAGCGGTTAGCTTGGTTAAACATAATAGCTGAAGCTACCTGCCCACCCTCTCCTACTAAACCTAGCCTCAGGTGTTCGCTCTGCTTACCCACTAGGCGTTTCTCAACCAACTTGATGCTCTTGGCCGCAAAGTTAGGCTGCGGATTCCCCATGCCAAAGGGAGCTAATAGCTCTAGGTCAGTGAGCATTGATTCGGTGATGTCTGCCAGAGTAACTTCAGCATCAATGCGTAGTTTGGGCACTAGTAATTCGTCGTCGATCTCAGCTGCAACCTCAGCAAAAGCCGCAATAAAGGCTGGCAAGGCCTCTTCTTGCAAGCTGAGGCCAGCCGCCATGGCGTGGCCGCCGCAACGTTCTAGGTGAGCTTCGCACCTACGCAATGCGCCCACCAAATCAAAACCACTAACACTGCGGCCAGAACCCCGCAGCTTGCCGTCCTCGTCACGGCACAAAAGAATCGTGGGGCGGTAGAAGCGCTCCACAAGGCGCGAAGCTACTATGCCGACTACACCATGCGACCAATGATGTGCGTAGAGAATTAACGCGCGAGCGGATGGTTCTACCATACCCATAGCTTCTTCTGTAATGCTACTCTCAATTTGCTGGCGTTCGCGATTAAGGGCGTCTAGCTTGCCTGCGATTTCATTGGCTCGGTCATAGCTGCTGGTTTGCAAAAGTTCTATTGGTAAACTTGCGTCTTGGAGGCGACCAGCAGCGTTTAACCGCGGTGCAATGGCGTAGCCAATATTACCTGCAGTCACACACTCTGGGTCTATCCCTGCCACCTGCATCAGCGCACCTAGACCTACTCGCGGTGTACCAAGCTCTAGCAAGCCCTGCTTTACATACAGCCTGTTTTCTCCTTTGAGCGGAACTAAGTCTGCCACCGTACCCACAGCCACTAAGTCGAGCAACTCGTGGGCAGCGTCCTCTAGCAGTGCAGCGGCCAGCTTGTAGGCTACCCCCACACCGGCTAGATCCTTAAAGGGGTACAGACAATGCTTGAGTCTAGGGTTAATGACCGCTACAGCCGCGGGGATAATCTCAGACGGAGTATGATGATCCGTAATAATCAGGTCAATGCCCTGTTCACGAGCAAACTCTGCTTCGTCACAGGCGGTTATACCGCAGTCTACAGTAACGATCAGGCTAAAGCCTCGGGCCTGTGCCATCAGGATAGCTTCACGCTGTAACCCATAACCATCCTCACGGGTGGGCACAAAGATATCAGTATCTATACCGTAGACCGAAAAGGCTTCGGATAACAAAACAGACGCTGTTATACCATCAGCGTCGTAGTCGCCATGAATTAAGACCCGTTCTCCCCTCTCTAATGCCTGATTAAGCCGAATTACTGCTTCAGTCATACCAGCTAAGAGGAACGGATTGTGCTCCTGCGAAAAATCCGGGTCGATAAAGGCTTGTAACTCTTCATGGGTATTAATGCCACGCGAGGCGAGAATTCTTTCGATAATCGGGTTGAGTTCCGTGTTATATAATTTAACTCCATCTTGTGGTATTACTTCCCACTTATACATGTCGTGCCTCCTAATAAATATGTTGGAGATTCCACAGCCTACCCCAGTTACATCCCCTGAAAAAAGAGTTGTGTCCCCCACCTTAAAAAGAATCAGCGCCGATGGCACTGATTCTAGACGGCTTCTGTGCTCTCCAGTTTTGTTTCCGGTTTATTCTCTAAGCTTTTTATTTGTTGATCTTTCTTCGTGAGCTCTTCGCCCCGTTTCTTAATCTCGGCTTCGAGTTCGCGTACCCTCTTCGACTTACCGAGGATACTGGGGGCGGAGAACACTACGCCGAGCAGCACGCCTATGGCCAACATACCGATGATCACGGCTGATAACGGTACAGCCACCAAGCCGAACCCTAAGAAGGTGATGTCAACTAGTAAAGCATTTTGTACTGCGAACAGGGCAACTATCAGGGCAAAAGCTAATACTAGGATAAGCTTAACTGGCATCTTACTCACTCCATATCACGGGATATAGCTTATAATTCGTAATTTAAAACGCAAACTCCTGCAGGAGATGGAAAAAAGGCGACAGGAGAGGAAGTGTAGCATAGTAAGCAGAGTCGTTCCTTGTAGAGAGCGTTTCTAGTTCCTCGCAACGAAGATCAAGGAACGCCACATCGCCTTCCGGCAACCGCTTTAGTGCTGTAGGCACGACTGAGGAAGTATTATCTCTGCACGACCACGTTAAAAGGGGCTGCTACTGCAACAACCCCTTCGTTATGTAGCACCAGCATAAGGTTCGGTAACACTGACCGAGAACTGAAAAACATGAACCCCCTGAAGGAGACTATCGGGACAGGAAAGATTACTGTAACACGGAAGGCTTAGAAGGAGACGGGAAGAGTTGAAGTTACAAATTCCTTACGGCCTCCCGGCGCTCTTTCTCCACGATTCGCAGCAGCTCCGGCGCGGTGATTTCATCGATGATGTGCACGCTACCGCCGGCGGACTGAGCCAGGCGGTCGAGTAGCTTATGGTTAGGTTGCAGACCTACGCAGCAGAGGCTGAGGCCCGACTTACCGATAGTCTCGGCAACATCTAGCGCCTCTTGTAAGGGATCTCCGGTGTTCATAGCCATGGTGGGTATGCCATCTGTTATGACTACCATCAAAGCTTGCTGTGGCGAGGAGTGCTTATTGACATACCGAGCGCCCTTAAACAATCCTGCCGCGAGCGGGGTGAGTCCGGAGGGCTTTATAGACTTTAGCCCCGCCCGTAATAGTGCCTGGTTGCGAGTAAAAGGCACTGCAATCTCTACTTTATCTTCTTGAAAGTAGATTACGGAGAGGCGGTCATCTGTAGAATGCACAAGATGCTCCGCCAGTACCTTGGCGGCCTTCATACGCTTGCCCATCATACTGGCACTGGCGTCAATCAGCAGGCAAATATCCAAGCGACTGCGCCCCATGCGTTGTTCAAAGCGCAGATGATGTTTGTTTACGCTCCAGAACTTTTTCGCAATGCTTTCGTGCAAACTGTTAATAACAGTCGGCACAATTGCTAAGGTGCCTGTATTTTCGGTTCGTCTCTGAATGGCCTGACGGCCTTTATTCCTGCGCTTAGAATAAGTAGCATGACCAAAACCTCTGGCTGCTGTAGCTAAGTTGCTATTGCCGCCTCGGTACTTTTGTTTAAGGTCGCATTCAATTTGGCGACCGCACTTGGTCAAGAATTCGTACAGTTGTTTACCGTCTGGAGTTAGGTAGTAACGGTCGTTGTTGCGATCCACATACCCGTATCCCTGTAATTTGTTCCACGCGTCAACTAGCTTGGGCTGAAACTGCCAGAAGTTTGGAGTATCGCTAGGAGCCGGGGCACCTCTTTTATTAATGTTAGGGTGCGCGTTGCTGAGCAATTGCTTTAACTCCGTTACGTCATCCAGTTCCTCGATAATTTCGGCGATGTCAAGCATCTGATGCCGATAGAAATCGTCGTCACTACCGTCCTTGGTCTGTCTCGATTCCTTAATAAACGAATCTGTGTAAGCACTGTAGGCAGATAAGTCCTGCTTAGTATTGGGATCCGCCAGGTTGTGTTTAATGTGTTCGATTTTACGTAGTTCAAAGCCGCATGACTTAATGGCGCACTCCGCTTGCTCAATTAAAAAAAACACCAAGGCTATATTATTCGATGGGAGCAACAGTGATAGATGTACATGGTTTTCGTGCGATTTTCTAAGACTTTCTTTGAGCCCATAGGACAGCTTACCAGTAACACGGCCTCCCCCGCTTCCGGTTTGCACATCAATGTAATTGGCTAGGGCATAAATCTCTCTGCCGATGTTAAAGTGCATACCATAGTTCGTAGCTACTGCCCGCGTATAGCTATCTACTGCGGCGCGGGCGGCTTCTGCCACGGGTTTTGGATTCATGCGACCGAGGGAGTGAAAAATATCTAAGTGAACTACTTCGTTAAGCTTAGTGCGCCTATAGAACACCTTACCTGCATCGGCGTTTTGAATAACACACACGCTCTCTGGCTGACAGGGGTCAATGGTGTGTACCTTGCGGCTAACCACAGCAGTCTCGCCCACTCGGCAACCCTGTTCTTTGCTGAGCAATGTTAACAACTGCTTGGCGGAATTGAAGTGCGAACTCACAGCAGGTCACCTTCGCTACGGACGCGATCAGCGTACGGGATTTCAGCAAGCCCCCTAGCAACATGGGGAGGGGCTACCATCTGGATTTTCTCCGGGGATATATCACTGAGCGCCCGTGCCGCGTCGTTAACGTTACGTCTGTTTTGTAATCCGGGCTGGATGTAATCTGGTACATGCGGGCCGCCCGGTTGGCCGCTACTCTGATTCAGTTGGTCCGCGCGAGGTTCCTTAAAGGCATTAAAAAATCGCGTAAATAAGCTGCCCGACTTAATGCTGTCTAGGGCATTTTCACGCTTGAACTCAGGGAGCGGCCCGGAACTACTGGGGGTGAATAGAGGGGTTACTTTCTGCTTGAGACTACTCAATATATCTGCTAGGATTTCAGGACTGACGCGGTGGCGAAGAGCCATATGAACGCCGACAATGATGTCCTCTTTATCTGCGTGCAAGGCGCCGCGCCAGGCGCAATTCATACGCGCGGTAAAGAGAATCGACTCTGCCGCTCGAAGGCTCTCCAGGGCATAATCTATGTAGATCTTGGCAACTAAGTTGACCATCTCTTGCGAAACTTTTACTAGCCCTATGGCCTGTTCTCTATTGGCTAGAGTATTGGCAGAGTCTTTTGGTCGCGTCGTTAGGCTGCCAGTATAGGGCTCAGAGGATAGCGCTAATACATCAACGAGCGTACTGATTTCGCTAGGTCTCTTAACACCAACACATATATCAAAACGGTCGGAGAGTTGCCGCCTAATGCCGTCTAAGGGCCCGGGGTCTTCGTCAGGGTTTGACGCTGCCCACACAGTCACTTTTAGAGGCAACTCGACCAGAGGCAGACCTGTCTCCTCTATTTGCAGACGGCCAGGTTTCGTACCCATGACATCGAGTAGGACATCTGCTATTTCTGGCGAGGTGTCTGCCAAACGATTGATTTCATCTACCAGCACTATGCCCCGATGCGCCTGTGCTAAAATGCCTGGTAGTAAAGCGGCCTCTGGCCCATTGCGATCTGTCAGCCGATTTAGATCAATGCTGCCCACTACAGTAGCAATCTTAGCGGAGTGAGATATCTCTAGGTAGGGCATAGAGATACTCTCTGTCCCTATGACCGCCAGTTCTTCGGCATTGAGACCGCGATGTGACGGGCAGTGGGGGCTACCCGGGTCGCAGTTGTAAAGACAACCACTGATCCTCATGATTTTAGGGGTAATTTCGCGTGCAGCACGCAATACACTGGTTTTGCCGGTGCCGCGCAGCCCCTCTGCGTGTAAGTGCAAAGGGGTGGGGCTGGACGCTGCTAAAATAGACAGTTCGATGGCATGAAACAGCGCTTCGTTTTCAGAGTGTCTAATCAGTCGATGATACGACTTGTGCATAATTAAATCCCTCCCACAGCCACTTCCCCTGCTAGTTTTAACCTAAGCACCGGAAAAAATGACTCTATGAGAGGAATAATTCAATGAGTATCTGATGCGAGTATATGTAAGGCCAAGCTCACTAGGTGCTGTGGCGGGATGTTTTTTTTGTGGGTCTGCTTTTCGAAAAATGCGCCAAGGTTTTTGAGCTTTAGCACCGTAACATCGCTTGAGGAATACCGCAGACGTATGTTGGGACCTGAGAAGACAAGCACTGGCTCTACCCACAGACCATCTTCGCCTGCTTCCCAGTATTCGGGCCTACTTGCTAATAGTTTGCGGAGTGCCTTAGTATGCTCACGCGTCTGGCGGCCGGGAGAGTAAATTTTGTTCTGACCATTTTGGGTGTAGTGAATACAATGATCATCTTTGCCTGTCACTGTACCTCCGTAGTTCTTGGTCTCTATGCAAAACACTCCGTATTCCGCGATTACAATATGGTCGATCTGAGCAGTTCCGCCTTCCTTAGGTATAGTCAGGTCGTTAAGGATATAGACTTCGCCGGGTAACTTCTCGAGTAGGTCTATGACCTGAGTCTCCCCTGTAGCCCCTGCTCCCCAAATCTTGCCCCGCTGAAAGTAGGCCGCCGAGGCCATGAAAACCAAAGCTGCTATAGCTACACCTATTTCGCTGCCAGAGAGTATTGCGCCCCAGCCTACGATAAAGAATATTAGCGCCGTACGGAAATAACGGTCGCGGCGGCGACTGAGAGAATTCATACTTTTTAGGACCTTTGCCACCGGACCACCTCCTGTCTTTACAACTCCACCCTCACCAAGTCCCTGTCAATCAGGTTCATGCAGCGCGTGATTTTTTCGGCTAGGTGGGGTACATCTTTTAGAGCATGGCGCATTTGACGCAGTAAGTCAATTTCTCGCCGTAATAGAGCGACGATGTCTCCCTCATCTAAGTTGCATTGATCTAAAATAAAGCGTAGCTCCTCACCGTTAGCCCACAAATAACCAATTGGCGCTAGGTAACTGGTGTACACTATTTCTGCTGCAATGGCTCGATCGATTCGTAATCGATTAATAAAGCTAAACCACTTTTGAAGCTTCAGACTTTCTACCGGGAGCACTGTATCGAACTTCCGCCACGGATAATCCACACCTAGAAGCAAGGCCACAATCTCTGCTTCGGAGAGTTCCTCTAGCATTCCGGCAAAGACTAAGTCGGTAATCAGTAACTCCTGAATGTAAATCTGTGCTGCCATATCGCCGCGCGGCAACAGCTCTCCACCCTCTACGTACTGCAGACGTTCCAAAATCGTGACTTTGCGTTCAAACGCGTCAATATGAGTATCTCGCGAGGGTATCTTGTTTAGCTCGTCCTTGACTAAATTCAGATGATAGAGCATCTGGTTGTAGCGCTTTTTAAGCTTACTACAGTTAGTACGTTTATTAGGTGGACATTGTTTCGTAGAAGTTTCATCTAAGGAGAGCTTAAGTTCGGAGTGCTTCACACGCAAAGCAGCATCCCGGTACCGAGACCGTTTCAGTAGATTTTCGTAGCTCCTGAGCTTATGGGTCTTTTGTAGATGAGTAACGGGGCACCAGATCTCATTAATCTGATCGCATACGTATTCCTCGAGTTCACATTTCTCACTGAGAACTTCATTATACCTTGCCTCGAAGATACGCCGATCTCGGCTTGACAAGAAGCTAGCAAAGCTCTGTGTGAGAATGCGACTTCTATGTTCAGGAGAGACGTATTTTAGTAGATTGAGTACGGAATTAAACGTAAGGCGGAATTGGCTGTTAAGGCGCTCCAAGGGTTTGTCTGCATAATTCTCTAACCTGCCCTGAGTATTTGTCACGAGGGTAAATACGGAGCCAGACTCATCCATTCCCCGCCGCCCCGCTCGACCCGCCATTTGGTAATACTCTTGGGCTTTAAGAGGTCGCACGTTTTTACCATCGTACTTACGCTGACCATCGAAGCAAACCGAGCGGACAGGGTAGTTAATTCCGACGGAAAAAGTCTCGGTACAATAAAGCATCTTAATTAACTTTTGCCCGAATAGCTCTTCGACCATATCCTTGAGGATGGGTAGCAACCCAGCATGGTGATAGCCTACCCCGCGCCTCAGCACCGTTCGCAGTACCCGGAAGTCTCCACTCGACGCAATTCCTGTCACGGCACTAAATCGAGCGATAGTTTCTTCGACCTCGCCCAACTCTTGACGTGTTAGCAACTGAAATGCTTGAGCCGAGTCGCGGGCTTTTTCAGAGCACTGTCTGCGGCTAAACACAAAAAAGAGCGCCGGCAGATGACGACTCCTGAGGTACTTGATGAGGTCCAGGTGGTCAATTTGCCCCCGCTCAGGCTTTGCTACTAGTTCTAGCTTGCCGCATGGCACCACCGCCTGTTTTCCTGCCTCATCAAGCATAAAGTAGTAGTGATCGAGCGGCACCACACGTCTCGTTTCTACGACAATTGCAAATTCTTCTTGCCTAACTTCAGACAGCCAAGCAGCCAATTGGTCTAGGTTACCGATGGTAGCCGACAAACCTAGAACTCGTATATGTGGCGGGGCAAAGATAACACTCTCTTCCCAAGCAACGCCACGCTCGCTGTCTATGTAGTGAATCTCGTCGAAGATAATGTAGGAAACATCCTGCACAAAGGGCTCCTGGGCTAGGACCATGTTGCGAAAAATCTCCGTCGTCATAATTAGGCAGTCCGCCCGAGGGTTAACATTTATATCTCCGGTTACAATACCTACGCGTTCTTCCCCGAATCGCTGCTTAAACTCTTTGTATTTCTGGTTGCTCAACGCTTTAATAGGAGCGGTATATACGACTTTCTGACCCTGCGATATGATCTGCTCGACCAAGAAATCAGCGACTAGTGTCTTGCCTACACCGGTAGGTGCGCTGACAATTACCGATCGTCCTTGAGTAATAAGATCGATAGCTTGTCGTTGGAAAGGATCAAGTTCATAGTTCATATATGTTGTGAGAGTCACTATTGTCATTCCTCGCTTAAGTAATATCCCTATTATTGTTTCGCCATGCTGGATTCTATTTCCTCTAAAAAGGCCCGCCTTAGCGGCTTTGTGGCCCCGCCTTTTAGCCTTTTTCAGACAACCATTTTTCATGCGGCAAATGTGATATACTAAGATTATATTCAAATCAAGAAACAGAGGTTGTCGATAATGCAAATCAACACGTTTATAGAAATGGTCTTCTTGGTATTACTCATCACGGGCTCAGCCTATTTTTCTGCCATGGAGACTGGTCTAATGACATTAGGACGTTTGCGGGTGCGCCATCTCGTAGAACAACAAACAAGAGGAGCACAAAGAGTGGAGCGTCTTTTATCCAACCCCGGGCGGTTGCTGGGAACGCTACTCATAGGAAACAATATGGTCAATATAGCAGCTACTAGTATCGGCACCCTCTTGGCCATATCGTATTTTGGCGAAGCGACCGGGGTGGTGGTTGCTACAGTAACGATGACAGTGATTATATTGATTTTCGGAGAGATCACACCCAAGACCTATGGCATGCAGCATAGCCAACACCTATCCTTACATTGGTCAGGCCCGCTCAGTGGATTGTACTTGGTCCTAGGGCCGTTACCGAGCCTCTTAGAGTTTATCTCTCGTTCGATTTTGCGCCTGCTAGGGGTACATGCTTCGGCTTCTGCACCGACTTTTAGTGAGGATGAATTAAGGACTCTAGTCACTGTGGGTCAAGAAGAAGGAATACTGCAGATAGAAGAAAAAGACATGATTACTAGCATTATCGAATTTGGAGATACACTAGTAAGTGAGATAATGACCCCGCGTACCGAAGTAGTACGGGTAAGTACTGGAATTACCTATACGGAATTGCTAGACATTCTGCGACGGGACAATTTTTCTCGCGTACCTATTTACGAAAACGGAATTGATGACATTGTAGGTATCCTCAATGTAAAGGACTTGCTAGGCGTTACACCAGATGCCTTTGTGATCAAGCAGCTCCTGCGACCGCCATATTTCGTGCCTGAGTTTAAGAGAGTCAGCGAGCTCTTAGCTGAATTTAAGCGCAAGAAACTCCATATAGCCATCGTAGTCGACGAATATGGCGGCACTGCTGGCATCATTACCTTAGAGGACTTAGTAGAGGAGATTATCGGTGAGATTGCTGATGAGTACGATGTTGACGAAGAGCCTCAATTTACCTACATTGACGAAAACACTATTGAATTAACGGGGTCGTTACACGTTCGTGAGGCCGCAGAAATTATTGGCAGGGATTTGCCCGAGGGAGAGTACGATACGGTTGGTGGTATGCTGATGTATACTTTAGGCACCGTACCTGTATTAGGGCAAAATGTGGAGATTAGTAACCTCAGTTTTACGATTCAGAAAATGGATGGTTCGCGGGTGGATTCCGTACTAGTACGCCTGAACACAATAGGGACTGACTCATAAGCGTGAGTCAGTCCCTTCCTCGTGGGTGCCTCCTAATTTCATCGCCACCTAGTCTAAGTCCCAAATGAAAGTCATATTGTTAAATGGTATTCTCAAACGGAGGTGGCGCGTAATAATGAACATGGCACGAGCCTTGTTGCAGGGGCTAAAAGGTCGAGAGATTTCAGCCACATATATTAGTCCTGAGCTTACCCTGTGCTTCCAAGCGCGAGTTGAGACAGTGCTAGAAACAGCTACTAATGAGGTTGCCTTACTTCTATCACAAGGTGGCCGGATTATCGCTACTGGTGCCGGACCACGTGCTTCCGGTAATGGACTGATTTTAGACATTGCGCCCGGAAAGAAGCTCTACCTCAACGATAATTTACCCGAGTAGTAGTTCAAGCTTTATCCGAGTAAGAGTTTCATCACACGAGGCAGTAAGTGGCGCTGCAGCGGCCTTAGCTACAGCCTGTGAGTAAAGTCGCATCAGGGTTCCCTGATCATTAATCACGGCAGACATGGCCCCGCCAGCAAATTCGGAAGAGGCCAAGCGGCCTAAAGCACTTTCAATGCGGCGAATAGCAGCACCGGAGAGCGAACGCTTAACTAGCCGCAGGTCGTCTGCAAACTCTCCGGTGTCCTTCCCTAAGGCCGACATCAGTAAACATAAGCCCATGCGCAAAGCTAGTGTGTCTAAGAGCCATTTCTCCAATGGTTGTACCGTAGTGGATAAAAAACTAGCCAAGCTACCTGCAGCAGCGAGCCTAACAGTCAAAGGGAGTTCTGCGTCCCCGGCCAAGGCATAGAGGGACGTAATATCTTGTTGTAGACAACCCATCCGCCCAACAAGCACCCTACATAGCATCCTGTTTACCCCCTTACATAAGTAACCATGATACTTTATGCGGGGGCGGCTAGCTTTAGACTTGCCCATTCTCCAATTTTGGAAGAATTAGCTGAGACCAGCTCTCCAACTCGTTAAACCGTGCCCTGAGCTCGCTGATACAGAGGAATGCTCCCGTCATCATGTCAGTCTCGCGAATTTCTACTAGTCCCTGTACGTTTAACAAATATACGCAGCCAAGGTGATCTCGGCTAACGGCTGTACTGTCGTCGTTAATAAAACCCACAAAGTGCAAAAGGTCGTGTTCGAAATTTTGAATGTATACCTCTTCTTCTACCTCACGAGTTGCTGCTCGCATGATAACCACCTCGTCCATAGGGCCGTCGCAAGGGTTGATGTGCCCGCCCACGCCGCATGAAAGTTTCATATGTAAGCGGGATTCAGACTGGGCTTTGAGGCGTTGCATGGTAAGTACCAAACCGCTCTGCAATACTACAACATAGGGGATCAACTGCCTATAGCGCGGATCGCCTTCAGCTAGATTCCTCTCGAGATACTGTGCGCCAACCAAAATAGCCTCTAGCTGTGCTCTGTCCCCGGCTACAAACCCAGTTTGGCTCAAGAAACCTTGCACTTGCTCATTTGGCACTACTAACACATGCTCCATAGTAGCCTCCTATAGTTTCTCTAAATACAACGTAAGCTCTTCTCGGTTGTGCCACAGGTGGCGTCCGCGTTTAAAAACAAAGCTGGACCGGAGAATGCTCAAGCACTCCCGAACAGTAGGCAATGGAGATTGGCCCATAAACTTGACCGTTAATACTAGCTTGCCCCCTGTACGAAGAGCCCTAGATAAGTCGACGACCAGCTGGGCTGTGCGCAGTGGGTCCCAACTCATATCGCAGGTGATTATATCCAAACTGTTACGAATAAGCCTCAGATCAAAGGCATTTTGCCGAAGATACGTGAGATTCCGGTGCTTAAGCAACTCGGGATGCAGATCACCCGTGTCCACAGCTGTTACATTAAGGCCGCGCTTTAAGAGCAGCGCAGTCCACCCACCCGGTGCAGCACCTAAGTCTAGCGCAGTTTTACACCTGCTGATATCGACCTCAAGTACTTCGAGAGCTTCTTCTAGCTTGTGCTGGGCACGGCTAAAGCTGTTCTTGGCAGCGCCATAGTGAACGGCTCCCCCACTCCACCGAGTGAGATTTGCTGACGGGGTAGAGTATCCTATGTATGCTTTGTCTGCGATTACTAGGCTTACCACAAACTGTGGTTCCTTAGTTTCGGGGACACCGCCTCGCCCTTGAATGGACTCATCTAAGTACTGTTTTACCTCAATGGCGCGGTAAGAGACGCTTTCAGATAGCACGCGGCACTGCACCCCAACCTTATAACCCTCGAGGTCGTCGGGCATTACCGCACAGGCAGCAGCTCCGACGTCTGACACGGAATCAATAGGCGAGGTCTTATGTATAGCAAAGACATGGCGCAGAAATAAGGGTGTATTTTCAAGCAGGCCAGTTAAAAGCTGCGCGTTGCCCTCCAGCCTGTCCACTTCAAGTACCCCAGGACTAACCGTACTAATCTGGATATTGCCTTGCTGAGTACGCACTTCCTCGCAAAGGGTTTGCCTAAAGCGAGGGTCGCAACTTAACATAAGGCCCAAAATCTTAGCCACATTAATCACCTACCACTGATGATTATAATCGAAAACCCGGGCGGACAAAACTCCACCCGGGTCTGATTATTTCAACTAGGTTCTTTTTGTATTCAAGCGCGCCTTGTTCTCGGCGTTTTTCCAGTCCACCCAGATCGAACTGGCAATAAAGATGGTGGAATAAACTCCAGCAATCAGACCAATCACAAGGGCAATGGCGAGAGGGCGCAGAGTAATCCCGCCAAAGATGAAAACTGAGCCGACGACTAGTAAAGTACTGACCGAGGTGTTGATGGCACGAACAATGGATTCATTAACACTGCGATTGACCAGTTCCTCCATGTCAGCATGACGTTTAGCCTTGACGAGGTTTTCGCGAATGCGGTCAAATACAACCATAGTGTCGTTAACGGAGTATCCGACGATGGTAAGAATAGCTGCGATGAATTCGCTGTTAACCTCTATTCTGAACAGCGCGAAGAAAATTATTACTACAAAAACGTCATGCAACAAGGCTATGACAGCCGCTACCGCAAATTTGTGCTCAAAGCGGATGGCAATGTAGATGAGCATACCAATCGAGGCCAAGATTAGAGCATAAATGGCGTTGCGCACCAATACGCCGCTGAACGTGGCATCGACTCGCGCGGTTGAAACAAGCTCAGCCTCCGGCCACTTCTCTTGCAACGATTCAAGAGCAGCATTAATACTTTCATTATCGATATTGGTGGTGCGGATTTCAACGCGGGTCCTCTGCCCACTGCCCTCGCGAATATCCCTGATCTGTAAACGCTCGATATGAGGCGAAACTGTCTGTTGAACTTCGCCAGTGGTGTAAACAGTCTTGAGGTCTACTTCAAGGAGCGAGCCACTCCGGAAGTCGACGCCGAAATTCAGCCCACGGAAAAGTAAAAGGCCTATACCAAAAACGATGAACACAACAGAGACATAGTAAAACTGCTTGCGCTTGCCAATAATATTCAAATTAAACTTCACTTATGTCCCCTCCCTACATGCCCATAGACTTAGAGCTCTTGACGATATTGGCATTTATTACCAAATTCATGAGCAGCCGTGTCAGGTATACAGCAGTTAACATACTCACGCCGATACTGATGGCCAACGTTAGAGCGAAGCCCTTAACCGTACCGGTGCCAAACCAGTACAGAACAGCAGCGCCAACGACCGTAGTAATATTGGCATCCAAGACTGTCCACAGTGCCCGTTTAAAGCCGGCGCTAACAGAGACGCGCAAGGTACGGCCTGAGCCGAACTCTTCTTTAATACGCTCAAAGATAATGACATTAGCATCCACGGCCATACCTATCCCCAGGACAATACCGGCAATACCAGGTAGGGTTAAAGTGGCCTTGAGGAGAACCATAGACCACATTACGAGCAGAGCGTATCCAATGAGGGCAATATTAGCGACTAAGCCAAAACCACGATAAACTGCAAGCATAAACAATAGTACTAACACCGAACCGATTAGCCCGGCCACAACGCTCTTTTGCAGAGAAGTCTGACCCAAGGTGGGTCCGACTAACCGGAAATCGCGGGTCTCAAGCTTAACAGGTAGCGCACCAGAGCGGAGCATAATTGCCAGGTTTTTAGCTTCACTAAGAGAGGAGAGACCAGATATCTGCCCCTCAGCGCCAACTGCATCCTGAATTTGCGGAACAGAGATGGGTTGTTCATCTAAAGCGATAACGAGATAACTATTGATATTAGCTTCGGTATGGGCACGCATAAGGCGGCCGCCCTCTTCGTCCAATTCTATTGACACGTAAGCCTGACCACGTTCGTCAAGTTTTTCACGCGCGTCTTTTAAATTCTTGCCTGTAAGAAAGGCTTTGCCCGGCACAGCTTCTCCAGCCTCATTTATTATGAGACCGTGGAACGTAAGCTGCGCAGTTGTCCCAATGAGATCAACGACCTGCTGCACGTCCTCATAACCCGGTAGGGATACACGAATGCGGCGTGAACCTTCACGCACTATTTCAGGTTCAACAACGCCAAGCGCATTGACACGTTGACTAATGATTGCTACAGCCTGAGTCATCGCCTCTTCATCAATCTCGGGAACTTCAGCAGTCGGTACGGCCTCTAACACAACAGAGACACCGCCGCGGATGTCAAGGCCTAGAATAACCGAATCCTTGATTGGCTGGTAGGAAAGGTATACCGCACCGCCCAGCAACGCGATAACTAGTAAAAAAATAAGAAAGTATATTTTGCTGTTCAAGTCTGTTTCCTCCTTAGCATTTCTCTCTCTAAACCCTAACGCTAATTATAGCTCCTGACTGGTAAGTCAGTCAACGGATGGGCCTATAATGGAGCGGACAAGGTCCCTAGTCAAAAATCATAAATCAAAGAGCAAAAACAGATCAGTCGTCCTGCCCTATTGATTTTTTGGTCTTTACTTTTTGTTTAGTTCTTACAAGAGCTTCGCTTCATTCATAAAAATCGAGAACTTGCTCTCTAATCGTTCCGCTGCCCGTCGACACATGACCATACGCGTTAAAAATATCTCAAAATAGTCCATAACCGGGCAAATGTTAGTGTCGATGCTTAATCTAAGTGTAATTATGCGCGACTCGGCATCTACTAACACTTCAGATTTGTTGACCGCGTAATTGACCCGATCATGAATATCAAAAGTGGCAAAGTCGCGGTTACGCACCCGAGAGCGATGCACGTCGGACTTATCGGCTATAATAAGGGCGGCAGCCACGTCATTGACGGATTGCCCATATTCTTCCTCGTGATTCCCGATGGCTGCGGACACAGTGGCAATATCTTCTAAAGACATGCCCATCTCCTCAAGTGTGTTCATAACTATGATTGCTGCGGTTTGACCATGGTTATGCCGACTGATAACGTTGCCGATGTCGTGAGTCCAACCTGCTATAGCCGCCAGTTCAGCCATACGCTCGGGGTAGTTGAGCTCCTTAAGGATACGGGCAGAGATAGTGGCGACAACACCAGCGTGTCTGAGGCCATGCTCCGTAAACCCCATGGCCGCTAGGTGCTTGTTGCCAAAGTCAAGATAGGTCTTGAGACGAGGGTTCTGTTTTACCTCTACAAGAGTCGGTGTTTTTTCCATTAATTAATCTCCTTTTGTGTGTACTGGGATAGGGCCTGTTCCGCTACAGCGAGCACCTGCTCTTTAGTGAGAGCATCAGTCAAGATCATGATATGAGCCGCTTCCCTTACCTCCGCGAGCAACTCCCATTGCTCGTCAAGGCGTTCCTGACCCCATGGGATGCGGCGGCGTTGCCGTGCGGTCTCTAGAGTACATCTCAAATAAATGATTACATCCGGGGTCAAACGTCGCCAAAATTTCTTCGAGACAGAATGCTCCTGGGGAATATTGACAGCATTATATCCTTTGTCGCGTAAGGCTGTAACCAGTGTGCTTTTACCGGCAACACAATTACCTACGACGCCAATGCGGATATTTAGCATGGCACATCAATCGTCATCTTTCGTACTTTGATGTCTGGTTCATAGGTGTCTACGTAGATAACAAAAATGGCCATATCATCGTAAGGTCGCCTATCGTCTCTTCCAACTGCTTCTTGGAGCAAGAAATCAGCCAAATATCTGGGATCATCCGCATGTTTGGCAATAAGCTCGGCAATCTCGCCATCCTGCCAAGGCTTCCCTCTGGAACGCCCGGCTGCCGAGATACCATCGGTCATGCCGACTATCGCCAGACCTTTTTCGATATTGAACTCAAAGACATTAGGTTTCATACTGCGGTGTACTCCAATGGGGTTGCTACCGGAGTCGAATGTTAATACGTTTCCGTCCTGCAGCACGTAGACTGGCGGGCCTCCGTTTTGGCTTATAACGATAGACTGAGTTTCAAGATCTGCGGAGGCTATAACCAAAGTAGCTGAAACCCGCCCGTCGCGCAAAGCGTAGAGCATGTCGTGGACAGTGCGGGCTGCCGCGCCATCACGAGCGCCTTCGGATATTAAACCGGCACACTTTGCGACCACCAGCTGACTGTTGGTGCGAGCTGACTTTCCGCTACCCTGTGCGTCCGCCAGCACAATCGAGATGCCGCCTCGCGGGCGCTCAGTCACCTCAACAGAGTCTCCACTCTCAGATACGGAATATTTATTGGTTTTAGCGATTGCTGCTTTTATTTCAAGCATGGCGGAGCCTCCTCTAGGACCGAATCAAAAATTATAAGGGGAACAGATAGGCCTTAGGCTTTAGGCTGCTAGGCGTTTGAAGGGGTAAAAGGTACAAGGTGTAATGAAGCTCTGAGGACTAACGTTCTCTACGAAGTACCAAGTACGAGGTATGACCATCCACCGTGTTCTGTGTACTGTGTTCTATGTACGCCGAACTCCCAATGACCTTTCATTAGATTCCCCGTTAAAGGCCGGATTCCTGCCTGTCCACCTAATAGCTTGTCCCAAGCCGTTTCGACCAAAACGCTCGTTCAAAGAGAATAGCCCGCGCCATGTGTGTTAGAGCTACATTTTTGGCTTGTGCAATTGATACGGAGATTCCGTTCTTAAGGAGCACCTCGCTGCCCACTTCACTCTTTTCGATACGTACAATAGCTTGAATCAGAAAGTAACCGTAGGCCGGGTCGCCCGGCACCTTTGGTGTGTGAACCTTTAATGGACCAAATGTCCTGTCAAGACAGAGGGGAAGCGGGGTCAAATGAGGGCGGCCAGAGACAAACTTAGCGGCATTAGATAAAGCCTTGCGGTCTAGAGCGAAGGACCTGCACGCCTGTCGGATCGCGGTAGGAAGAGTAATCGCAAGCACAACAGCCTCGTGCGGGTATATTACCCGTAATGCTAACCCTGTAGCCGAATACACCGGATAGAAAGCTAGAGCGGACATGAAATATACCTGTTTCATTAAAATACCCCCCTTTACTTAAAAGACTACCATCCTTAAGTAACAGAGAGGTAACATGTATTCACTTAAAAGTAATACATAGGTATTATACGAATGTGCACGGTGCTTGGGGGTTAAAAGTGTAACCTAGCCCTCTGCGAGTAACGATCCATTCTTGGCCGAGGGGTAGCCGGCTTCTCAAGCGCGACATCTGCGCTTTTAAACTCTTCTCTCCTAAATACAAATTTTGCCCACCGGTAACAGAAGTGTAAATCTGAGCAGGCGTATATATGCGACCGGGATTTGCAGCTAGATGACACAGAATACGGGTTTCCTGCGGGAATAACGGGAGTAACCTGCCCCGATAGCGTACTTCCATGGTATCGCGGTTAATAGTTAGTTCTTCTGACTGAGTAGCAATCAATTTAAAAGCCAAACTAACAGCAGGGAGAGGGGTACGCTCGCCTGCCAGACCTAGTTTTCTCAAATCCCCTACGGTTGGTCTAAGCCTAGCCACATGGTGTAGCTTGCCCTTGGATGCGGCGTCTAACACCACTTTGTAAACAGTATTGACGCTGCTTTCTCGGCATTGAAGTGCGCATGCTAAGTCACGGGTTAACTCTGGAGACCCCCTGCCCCAGGCATAGAGAGCGAGAGCGACATGATCATCGGGCTGACGCTTAAGTAGCGCGGCAACCTCGCCCCGACTAAAGAAACCGAGCTGTAAACGAGCGTCCTCCCAGTGACTCCGGGTGCCGATGACTATATAGGTCTGGGCCAACTGAGGTTCGAAAACTCGCTCGCTATTAAATAACCTAAGCATCACCCTTAGCTCAGTTTGTCCCTCGAGGCTCAGGGAATCCGCACAGTCAATGAGCAGAACTGCTGGGCTGAGCTTCTTCAGTGCTATTAGCAAAGAGCTATGGGAGTAAGTCTGGGGCGTTAGATTCAGGCGTGCTGCCAAATGTTCAAAAAGATTGATATCGGGCATAGCTGCGTTAACATAATAGATACCACCAGGGGGCTCCGTTGTAAGCCCGCTTCCGATTTGAGAGAGGAATAAAGTTAGTCCGGCACGGGGTGTAGATTCGACAATGAGGCTGCCTTCATCTTTAAGAATTTGTATGGCTCTGCTTAAAGCCTCTCGCTCAATTCGCACTTAAATCACCTCTTTCTCTGTTTCTCAATTGTACATGCGAACGCCTGTTTGGTCAAGGTTCGTATGCCAATGTTGACAGAAAAGAGGACAATCAGTCGCGGCGTAGAATAGTTGAAACATGAGGAGGCGATCCATATGAAGTTTGGTCGTAGGCTGCTGTTCCTGTTTGTGTCGCTAGGCCTGCTGGTCATGGCTAGTGCAAATTTTTACACCAACTATCTCTGGTATGTGTCCATAGGATATCAGGCTATTTTTTTGAAAACACTGCTTGCTCGCACGGCTTTGTTTACTGCCGCTCTTGTGGTTGCAACACTTTTCTTCGTTATAAACTTACATATGCTGCGCACAACTATGCGTCACCGCATTATGGGCACAGCCACCGGTAATATTCGGTATTTTCCATCTGAACAGCCTTGGATGGAGTCATTTGAAGCCATCTTAAGCAGTAAAAAGATTACCTTGCTCTTGTGGGGCATAGCGTTAACCCTGGGTACAATTGTTGCTCTACCTGCGAGCTCGGGCGGTCTATCTAGCCTGATGTATCTCAACAGCCAGCCTGCCGGTGTGGTAGACCCACTTTACCAGGTTGACGTGTCATTTTACCTGTTTCGTCTGCCCTTTTTAGTTAGTACGGTCTCCGCTGCGTTCGGGTTAGTGTTAATGACAACTTTAATTACGGTAGGCCTGTATGTTGTTACTAATAACCTCTCTCTAAACCAGGGGAGTTCTAACCAAGCCCTAAAGCACACATCTCTCCTAGTAGCCCTCCTTCTGCTTGTGCGCGGAGTGGGTTATCAGCTTGATGCTTATCGTTTGGTATTTTCACCGCGCGGAGTTGCCTTTGGTGCCAGTTATACAGACGTGGCAGCCTCACGGCCTGTATTTGTGTTCCTAGTAGCGCTATCCGTTGTTGGAGCAGTTGTTGCTCTAGTAAACCTAAAACTTAAACGGATCAAGCTGTTAAGTGTAATTCCTGCCCTGATTCTCATTGTGTCAATGGTGGCCGGCAATTTATATCCAATGCTCGTGCAACAGTATGTAGTTGAACCTAACGAGCTGGAGAAGGAGACACGATTTATCCAATACAACATAGATTCCACTAGGCAGGGCTTTGGGCTCGATTCACTTAAGAATAGCGAATTGCCTGCTCCTCAACCACTCAGTCAACAAGACGTGGACAATAACCAAGCCACTCTGGATAATGTTCGCGTGCTCGATTGGCGCCCTTTGCAACAAACCTATAATCAACTGCAAAGTATACGTGTCTACTATAGATTCCACGATGTAGACATAGACCGCTATATGATCGACGGTAAACTCGAGCAGGTAATGCTCGCCGCTCGTGAGTTATCGACCCAAGATCTTAGTGGCAGTGGCCGCACTTGGATTAACGAACATCTGCGCTACACTCACGGTTATGGAGCGGTTGTATCGCCTGTCAACCAAGTAGGCCCACGCGGTGAGCCCCTGTTCTATGTACAGGATATTCCGCCTAAAACAACCACTTCAGTCTTAAGCATTGAGCGACCGGAGATTTACTTTGGAGAGTTTCCAGGTAATTACGTGGTTGTTAACGCACGTTCAGATGAGTTTAGTTACCCCTTAGGCGAGAGCAATGCCACTACGAGATATCAGGGGGACGACGGCATCACCCTTGGCTTCCTCAACAAGCTTATGTTCAGTCTCCGGTATGGTACTACTAAGCTGTTTTTAGCAGACGATGTGCTCCCAGACAGCAAAATTATGTTTTATCGCAACATTCTAGAACGCTTACAGATGATAGCGCCCTTCCTAACTTACGAGCCAGACCCCTATCTAGTAATTAACGAAGGCCGCTTATTCTGGATTGTTGACGCTTACACTACATCGAACCATTATCCCTACTCGGAGCCCTACGGGGACTCACGCGTTAACTACATTCGAAACTCTGTAAAGGTTGTAATTGACGCCTACAACGGCACTGTTACCTATTATTTAGCGGACGAGGGAGATCCCGTTGTTCGCACCTTGGCGACCACGTTCCCTAGCCTATTCCAACCGCTTGCGGCCATGCCAGACGGTTTACGGGCGCACATTAGGTACCCAGAACAGCTATTAGCCATTCAGGCCAACGTGCTTTCGACCTACCACATGACTAACCCGTCTACCTTCTACAACAAGGAGGACATGTGGAGAATTGCGCAAGAGCAATATGCAGGCGCTGATACGACTGTGCTACCTTACTACATGATCATGACCCCACCTGGAGTCGGGGCTACAGCCGAAGAGTTTGTGCTAGTACTACCACTCACCCCTGCTGGAACACAGCAGAACCCCAAGCACAATATGGTTGCCTATCTAGCCGCCCGCAATGACTACCCCAATTATGGCGAGCTAGTCTTGTATCGTTTCCCCAAGGACACTGTAATTCAGGGCCCGATGCAGGTAGAATCTCGCATTAGCCAAGATGCTCTGATTTCCCAACAGATCACATTATGGAGTGCTGCTGGATCTAATGTGCTACGTGGTAATTTGCTGGTTATACCGCTCGGAAACTCCCTTATTTATGTGGAACCATTGTACATTCAATCTACTAGCAGCAGCTTACCTGAATTAAAGCGGGTAATCGTTGCTACGTTAGACAACATTGTTATGGCAGAGACATTTCAGCAGGCACTAGCGCAACTCGTGGGGGTCGCACCGCCACCTAGTCCCACCGTCCCCCCAATTCCTGGTGCAGACCTAACCCTAAGCCAACTCTCACAGGCACTGGAACTTGCCTACCAATCAGCGCAAGGGGCCCTGCAAAGAGGCGACTGGGCTGAATACGGCAGGCAGCAACAGGAACTGTCGAGGCTGATTCAGGAATTACAAAAATTGGGTAATAGACCGTAGGAACGAAGCAGGAAGTGAACGAGGACTGAATTCACATGAACACACTGAAGGAGATGACCGAATTACAACAGAGGGCTGGTTCACTTCAACGTGAACCAGCCCTCTGAGTATCATTGCTTTCGGGCACCCATGGTTGACCAAGGGTCCTCTGTGTACTGTGTACCATGTTCTGTGTACGGTCTACAGGGAGCCAGCGGCTAGGTGCCCCCATTCGCTATGCGCTATGTGCACGTTTCTTCTCGCCTACAGCACCTCTATCAACCTAAACATCACATAAACCACTGCAGGAGGAACAGTCACCAGCAATAGACCACGCTTAGCTAAGTCAAAACCTCTAAAGGCATGGACCAGGTGATAGATAGTAAGTAATGCCCATGAGCCTAGGGAGATTAGATTTAAGAAGGGAATACCGTCGCGAACACCCACTACTAAGGCCATCGAGGCCAGTGGGACGACGAAGGAGAGAATTTCTATAATGTTGTTCTTGAATTCTAACCCTTCCTTAGCAACAGATAATCTGCGCAGCACAAGCGGTGCCGTCAACAACGCAATGATGGTTTCGGGGCCCATGTACGTGATGTTGTAAAGGAGTGAATATGCATATACGCTCTGCCCGGGTCCAGCGTATTCGCCAAAGAACACCACGCCGGCGAGGAAGTGCATAAAGAAACGCGATAAGCCGCCAATCGTTATTCCTGCTAGCGGTTTTTCTTTAAAGAACCCTGCCAAGCCAACAGTAGCGAAGGCCAGTGGGTAGTCTAAAAGAGCCTGCACAGGATGAACAATATATGGGTCGACCATCATTTTAATCCCACTGAAGAGGAGCCCAGCCACTAACCCCGGAACCCCACCCCAACGTAGAGCCACAACGAAGAGTGGTAGCATCTGCAGTGACACAGACCCGCCTTGGGGCATTTCGCCCACGCGGAAGAGACTGAGCAGGTAGGCAAAGGCCACCATCACCGCAATCTCTACCATCATCAGTGTTTTCTTGTTTCTCACCAGAAGCCCTCCTTTATTCAGCAATGCCGCGGGAGTTAACCGACAAATCAAAGTGCCCATGCTAGGAAACATGGGCACAAATTATTGTGCTTAAGCTTCCCTACGCTGGTCTTAACCAGATCAGGTTCAAAGGGTCAGGGACATAGCTCCCTATCTCAGCCCAGCGGGCCCCCCTAGCAACAATATGCTGTTACTATATAGTTTATCATGGAAAGTGAGAAGTGCAAGAGTGTAAATTGAGCAACGGTACCTTGTACATCGTACTTAGTACCTCGTAGAATAACGAAATACGATGTACGAAGTACGACTTACTACGCCACTACCATATACCACAGCACTAACGCTATCAGTGCTGTAAACTTGGCCAAGCCGCTAATTAGCATGCCGACGACTGTGTTAAGAGCGTGGCGTAATGCAACTTGTGCCATGTGCCCGTGGGTGAGTTCTGCCAAGAAGACAGCTATGAGTGGGCCTAGTATCAGGCCAGGTAGGCTAAAAAATGCGCCTACTATCATTCCCAGCGCTGCTGCAAACGAGCTGCGGTTACTACCACCCTTCTTCTTAACCCACCATGGCATTACGACGTAGTCTGCAGCTATCGAGAGCACCGTTAAGAGGACAAAACCCACCCAAAATACGGGACCAAACCCATTCCATCCACGCAAATAACCAAGCCATACTATTCCCGCCGCCACTAGCGGTGTAGCAGGAAGAATAGGCAGCAAAACCCCGGCAAATCCGAGGCCAATCAATAGCCAAGCGAGAAGGGACATTTTGGAACACCACCTAAGACTTTCTTGGTTCCTCGCTCTTCGTTCTTTGTACCTACTAGGAACTAGGAACGTGCAAGGAGAAACGGTTAAGGATAGTCTACTCTACCTATTTAACATCTGGCTCAGTCTGTCTACAAGCGGTGCAGTCTCGTTAGCGTCTTTGACAATAATCAAGACGGTATCATCACCAGCGATAGTGCCCATGACGCCGGGAAGCTGAAGGCTGTCTAGGGCCGCCGCCGCAGCGTTACCACCACCGGAGAAAGTCTTAAGTACTATAAGATTAGAGGTAAAATCTATATTGAGGACTGCATTACGTAGAATGCGAACTAGCCTATCAGCTAAGCTGTCCCCCCCGCTACTGGGGGCTTGGGTGTAAATCTGTCGACCAGACCTTCCTACTATCTTAATTAGCCCTAATTCCTTAATATCGCGGGATACGGTAGCTTGGGTTGTCTTAAAGCCGGCTAAATCCAGATACTCGGCAAGTTCTTCTTGAGTCTCTACTTCAAAACGTGCAATTATCTCTAGTATGCGTGCCTGTCTCTGTTCCTTCACCAGATCCCTCCTCAAAATATACCTTTATCGAGTATTTTATCATAATACCAAAATTCGGTCACCACATTTGGCAAGAGTATCCGGTCCTTAAACAGTAGTGTCAGTATATCCATGTGATTCAATTTCTAACGACCGAGGTCGCCCCTTGTGACGCCGCTACCACACGGAACAGGCTGGCCCACATTAGTGAGCCAGCCTGTTCCGTGTGGTAGCAACTATTGAGAAAAGGTTTGTTATGCGCTGACGTAACCTGCTTTAACTAATATTGAAAGTGCCTTGGCATGGTCCTCTTTTGCAGTGAGGATTACTGGGCCGGTGCAGCCCATACCAGTGGTGGCAAAGATGCCCACCTTCCAGACTTCGCGCACGGCAGTCTCAAGGTCTAGAATATCAATGCCGGAAATTTCTTCAGTGACGGGCTTGGCTGGAGGTAAAATAATTTCTTTCTCTTCAGCCGGGATCTCCGCCTTGGCCTCTTTTTTAAAGAGACCAGGCAGGTCAGCCTTATTAGCGGCAACGAACTCCTGGGCTACTACATCAAGCAGCTTCCCCTTGGCTACATCGCCGGCGTACTTGATAGCACCAGCTACAACTGGAGCGCCAGAGGCACGCGAGAGGATGAGGATGATCTTATCCAGACCTTCACCCACGCCAGGCCCATAACCATAACCTAAACTCTCATAGTCACCACCAGTGGTATAGGCAGAAAAGACCTTCATGAGGACGTTGCCGGTAAGAGTATCTGTCACCATGATATCCGGGGCGCCAACTAGGAGATCATTGCCACGCATTACAGAGCCGCCGTCTTGGCGTACTGACTCTGCGAAGTTAATCTCATAGCCGCTATCTGCCAACCTCTGCAAGCTACGCTCAACGGTACGAGCAGAGTCAACGTTAAGAATGCCCAAAGTGGGGTTAGCGACCCCCGAAGCCTTAGCTACAGCTATGCCGTAAATCGCATTATTAACCATGGCCTCTACCCTGTCAGTAGCTGATGTTCCAGTGGTAGTGGCGAGAAACATCTCCCTACCTCTACCCGGCGTAATCACACGTCCTACAGTGGATACCCCAATAGGGAAGTTGTAGTGCATGGTCACAGCTGCGGCTATTTCACCGCTCTTCAATAGCTTCTCCATGACTTGATGTTGTGTCTTCTCACAGTCTGCTTCTTCGCGAGTGAGCTTACTGTTGACTGCAGGGCCTATAAGAACGACCTCAAGGTCAGGATTAGCCTTGGCAGCTAGCTCGGCGCCGCGAACGATCTCATCAATGCCGTGCTCACTACCAAGCAAGGTTACACCAATCCGTGTACGGCTACCAAATACTCCTGTTTCTAGAGCATCAGCAATCTCACCAAATACTTTTGCGACGAGTTTTTTTGCGTCTGTCATATTATCACCTCCCGCCTACTTGGCGTCGGAAAGAGATTCTGCCAGAGCACGCATAGCTTCGGCAATTAGTTTGCGTACCTCGCCCTCATCAATACCGCCTGTAGCCTGTTTAGTGGTACCGGGGTTAGCTTCCATCACAAAGGAAACGCCATCGAAGAGATTTGTCATGCGAGCGAGGAATAAGCTTCCTTTACCAATGATCATGGCGCGCTTAATTTCGCCCTTCATCATCGCCTCACGAGCCAGACCTATTACCGGCACACCCGATGGTACGTGGCCTTGGGTAGGTGCAAAACCAGGCATGCCATGCTTCTCTACAAAGCTGTTGAGATCGGCGCGCTCAATATCGCCACGCTTAACACCAAGGGCAGCAATCATTTTGTAGTTAGCAAGCGGAACATCGCCGGCCCCTGCAGGTACGGTTACTTCGGGGTTCTGCATTTCTACAGCAAATAAGTCAACCTCAGTTAACTTGATGTTGTTGCGATCCAAGGGGTCGGTTACTATAGCCTGCATAACGGACTGCGGACTAGAGCCGGAACCGATAGTATGTCGGCCCACAACGTCGGTACGGATAATTGGATTAATGCCGTCATTCTCAGATACCCAGATGGCGAAACCACCCATAATGTCCTCTAGAATAGGCAGGTTCTTCTTAGCGTGATCTTTGCCGTTCATACCAAGTTTAGCCGTAGCACCACCAGCTACTACTACCACGTTTTTATATACGCCAGCTTTAACTAGAGCTGCCGCAGTGACCATGGCGTGAGCCGGAGCAGCGCAGAATCCTCTCGTGTCACTGCCAGTAGCATTAACACAACCCACTACTTCGCCGATAGCCTTGGCAAAGTTACCGCCGCCGCGCTGATTCATATCACCGCAGGCTTCCTCAGAACATTCGATGATGTAATCGACAGCCCTAGGGTCTAGGCCAGCTTTCAAGAAAAGATTACGGACAGAGACTACAGCGGACGCCATAGCCGAGATGTTTTCGAATATGATGTGTGCACTTAAGGATTCATCACTATCATGAGCCTGGCGCACACAACCTACCAAGCGATTACCTAAACGCAGAGGTTCGGCAACATGTGCTTCTACCTGCCTAGCGATGGTCGCCTCGTCGGAGGTCTTGTCGAGCTTACTGAGGTTCGCGCCCGCGAAGGCAGGGTGCTTAGCTAATAGTTCTTTAACCTCAATCGCAAACTTTTCTTCGATGAGCACGAGATCAAAAGAATCTACTAACTTCATTACGCCGTAGAATTCGTCCTCGGGCATAATTTCGCCCCTTGTTCCGAAACGGTTCGCACCTTTACGACTGTTCTCGTACCAGGGCTTAGCAACCTGCTCGAGAGATTTTGGCAGGATGTTGCCGATATAGGCTTGATTAGGTGCATAATCTACGCAATCTGCAAAACTTCTGAGATGTTCAGGAAGGGCCTTGAGATAGTCACTATTCGGATTCTTGGCACGTTCTACGGTCTGGGTTGTGCCGTGGTCCAACAGGATGTTTGGTGTATGAAACAGGGCATAGGCAGCCCCTTTAATAACAGGAAACATTTGGTCACCTCCATTGGATTCAAGAACAAAATGAGGCCCGAATCTAAAAAGTGCGGGCAGGGTTCCCGCCCGCACCAAAGCGGTTTACTTGTCGAAAACAACCTGTCCGTGTACTTCTGTCTCAAGTGCTCTCAGCGCTCTACGCACCAGCTTACGACGAAGTTCCTTCTCTTCACCAGCGGTAAGGAGAGGATTGCCCAGCGGGTACGGAATAGCTACAGTTGGAATAATGCGGTTAGCACCAACTGTGAGCGAAATCGGCACAACCGTGCACATATGAGCAACAGGTAGTCCAGCGCGTTCAATTTCCTTTACCATCGTTGCACCGCAACGTGTACAGGTGCCTCAGGTACTGGTAAGAATTACTGCTTGGACGCCATCGTTAATAAGTTCTTGTGCGAACTTCTTCGCGAAAGCTACAGAGTTGTTAACGGAAGTACCATTACCAACTGTTGTGTAAAAATAACGATGCAATTCGCCAATCTCCCCGGCTTGCTCCATCTCGCGGAGGACATCCACCGGTAGAACACGGTCAGCGTCTTGATTAGCATATGTGGGGTCATACCCACCGTGAGCGGTAGCGTAAGTGTCTGAAGTCAAATCGGTCACACCGGCGATATCGTACTTACCGTACTTGCTAGCGCTAGATGACTCGATATGGTCCGGGTTACCCTTAGGCACAATACCACCGGAGGTAACGAGAGCAATCTTAGCCTTGGCAGCGCATGCAATAGGCTGGTTGGGAGCAACGCGGTCGAAATGTGGCATGGCGTATTCTGTGGTGAAAGGCTGCCCATTGATTTTGGCGATGAGCATATCTACGGCACGTTTCGAACCACGCTCGGTGTGGAAGTAATTCTGGCGAATGCCGCGAGCCATGTAGCCATGAGTCTCTGGACTTACTTCTTCACCCTGCCCGAGAGCTACAACCACCTTAATGATAGCTGGAACGGCTTTGCGCATATCTGCGGCGCTGTTACTGGTCTGTACGATATATGCGAACTTACGATACATATCCACACCTGGGTTTTCAGGGTACATGCCGGTGACTACAGGGATCGCAAGTTCTTCTGTAATCGCTTTAGCTACAGCACCGCAAGCAACACCGTAACGCCCTGCGTTAAAAGCTGGGCCAGCGATGACAACATCAGGCTGATGTTTCTTAATCATCCCGATGACAGTGGACAAGGCTTCATCTAGGTTTTCGTTGAAATAGCTGTCACCGCAGATTACAGTGGCTACGATTTCGCCTGCATTTCCTAGAGCGGCCTGGAGAGCTTGACCGGGGCCTACAACACCTGCACGTTCTTCGGGACGATAGTCAGCCTTGTCTTCGCCGCCAATGCCGCCGTAGAACTGGTTCAGGTAATGTACAACCCTAATTTTCTGGTTGCTCATGTTCTTCCCCCCTTCTGTTAACTCTGCAAGTAACTACTTACCGTATTTGCTATGAGAATCACGCATGTTGCCTACTTCAGCGTTAATGGCCGGAACATCGAGTACCATTTCCATCATGCTGATTTGTTCCTCGTAGATTTCTGCATCAACTTGCTCTTTAAGTTCGAAAATGTGATAGACTGCGAGCCCTAACTGGACTCCTGCCAAAGGACCGGCGAAGGTTGGATCACCAGCAGTTACGGTCTCAGCAGCGAGGCCTGCAGCCTCAGCTTCTGCGCCACCAAGAACAACAACAATGTTCTCAGCACCGTACTTTTCTGTGAGTTCCTTAACCCTACGTTGGTTTTCCAGATCCATGGCACCTGCGGCTGTTCAGACAAAACACTCGGTAACTGAGAACACGACTTCAGCGCCAGCGGACTTCACGCATTCTTCAATGGCTGGTCCTGGCACGCCGTCGCGGTCACCAAGAATGACCACTTTTTTGCCTTTAAGCATGGTTTCGAATACCTCCTTCATTGTTAATCATGACTCGTGAAACTTGAAACATGAATCGTCACCTGAGGGTGTGTTCTGACTAAGGTCAGAGTTCACGATTCATGATTCATGAGTAGCGCCTATACGCCCTTTGCCGTCAGCTTACTGAAGCCTAGCTCGTTAGTAGCACCGGTAATGACTTGGATTTCGGCGGTAATGGTACCGTCCTTGGCCAAGCTACCGTTCCAGCCACCAGCAATTACGTCAGCAACTTCAGGGTGACCAATCACTTTTTTCATGGTGGGAAGAACAATTACTTCGTTAGCGTTACCAGCTGTAATTACTGCGTTAGCAAGTGGGTCAGCGTCGGCGAGAGACTGAGAAGCGCCGTCTTGACCTGCATATTCATCGGTGACGAGAACGGTCTTTATGCCCTTCTTTTCAAGCTTTGTACAGTTCATCATGAGATCTGCGTCGGGGTTGCCGAAACCTTCCTCTGAAATGATGGCCGCATCTACGCCAAGCCATTCAACTAACTTTGCTGTGAAGCTGGAGGAACGTTCCTTGTCGGCTAGGGTAACGTTTTCGTTGGTCACAACTACGCCGATAAAGTTATACTCCTTGCCATGACGCTCTAGTAAGTCATGAATAATGGGGCTGTTGAGGTGATGATAAGTGGTGTTCTTGTCACAGGCAGATACGCAGTTACCGGAGATAATCGCTCCATCCATAACCTCAGTGGGATAGATGAAGGTAGGCAAGGTGCGCTTAGCATCAATGCCGTAGACATACGTGTCGTGAAGCAGGCCTTGGCTCTGCAACATGTATACATAAGCAACCTTCGGGAGATTAGGGTATTGTTGCAAAGCTTGTGGTAGTGGTGGGCAGTCGTAAGTCACCACCTCGTCAGGAGTAACGCTGCGACCGGCTTCAGCTAAATAAGTGGCAGCCTTAAGACCCATGATCCGAAGAGCTGCTTCGTGCTCATGCTGGAGCAAACCTTCGATAGGTTCTGCGATTACTACAACGTTATTGGTCTTAGAGAACGGAGTATATTCTGCACCAGGGCCAGTCATGTCGATAATGCCTTCTTGGAAACCGACAATCTTACCTGTGGTAACGACCGCTGCGCCCTTTAGTACATGGGTAACGCCGTTACCAACTGTCTCTACCTTGCTAACAAAGCCTGGGAAAATGCCTCCTGAACCTTGAACCTTTACACGAGGCTCAATTACATCCTTAACAGGAATAATGCGGGTTTCGTCGCCGGGCTTAGCTAAGTCAATTTCAAGAGAAGCAAAGCGCTCGTCTTCTAGTGTTGTAATCATTTCCTGCTTGTTAACAAATAGAACGCCATTCTTAACCTCTGTAATAGCACCGAACTGTACGTCAGAAACCTTGATATAACCTAACTCTAAACGCATGATGTTCACCTCCTCAAGCTAAATGAGTTCTTTAAGTTTTGCCTCGATAGTCTCAGCAGTAGCCTCGTTAGGGCCAACCTCAGCTATCTTCTCGCCACCTTTGTAGAAAGCGATAACCGGCAGGCCAAGAACCTTCTGCGCGATGGCGAGACGACGGTTGCCGGACGTATCAAGCTTGCAGAACTTGGCCTTATCTGCGTACTGTGTAGCAATGCGCTCCACGTCTGGCATAATAGCCAGACACTTGTCACATTTGGGACCCCAGAAATCGACAACAACTAAGCCATCGGCCTGTAGTACCTCTTGATCAAAATTGTCCTTGTGTACTTCAATCATTTTATTTCACCTCCCTAATTGTACTGGGGCGCCTTCCGCTTCTTAGAACGAAGGCGGAGAACGCATTAGCTCAATTATTGGCGCTTTCCACTGTCTTCTATCGTCTTATTGAAAAGCGGAGAGCGGATAGCGGTCTAACGCAATTCGTCAATCTTAGCCTTTATGGCAACTTCGGTAATTTCGTCTTCGACCAAGCGTGAAGCAACTTCGCCGCGATGGAAGAAGAGCACTGTTGGATTCTGGACAACACCATAACGGGTTGCAACCCGCTGGTTACGATAGGTATCCATCTTCCAGAGTTTTACTGACTGACCGCCGGATGCGAGTGCGCCCTCAATCATAGGCATCATCTCGATACTCTTACCGCCCATAGGAGTCCAGAAAACGACTGCAACTGGACGTGACTCTGCGAGTACTGAGTCCCGGAAGCCCTCTTCTTCGATGAGGAATTTCTCAGCGGCTACGGCAGCGATAGCGCCGTCTGCAGCAGCAGTGACAACCTGGCGAAGGTACTTAACTCTAGCGTCCCCGACGGCGAAAACGCCATCAACGTTTGTCTCCATGCGGTCATCGGTAATAATGTAGCCACGTGAGTCAAGATTAACTACACCTTTTAGGAAATCTGTTTGTGGAACGGTACCAACATAGATAAATACACCGTTTGTCTCCATCTCGGTGAGTTCGTTGGTCTTGATGTTCTTAAGAACAACAGCCTCAACGATGCCGTCCCCCTTAATCTCATTTATTGTAGAGTTCCATACGAACTTGACCTTAGGGTTTTTGAAGGCGCGTTCTTGTAGCATAGGCGCAGCGTCGAGTATTCCCTCATCGTGTATAGCTATTATCGTTACCGAATTGGCAAATTTAGTAAGGTGGTTGCCCTCTTCAATGGCTGCGTCGCCGTTGCCAAGGACTACAATGTCTAAATCAGTAAAGAAGTCAGCATCACAGGTGGCACAATAGGATACACCCTTGCCGCGCAGAGCGTGCTCGCCTTTTACACCTAATGTACGCGGGACTGCTCCTGGTGCAAAAATGAGAGTATGCGCTTTGTACTCGGTACCGTCTTTGCAACGCACAATCTTCTTCTCAGCGTCAATAGACACAACTTCATTGCGCACAAATTCAGCACCAAAATGCTTGGCATGTTCGGTGAAAGCGTTCATCAGGCCAGGGCCTGTAGTGCCAGCAGCAAAACCAGGGTAGTTTTCCATGTCTTCCGTAGTAGCTGCCTGACCACCGGTCTTCCCCTTTTCGATAAGCAAGGTCTTAAGTTTTGATCGGGCGCCATAAATAGCAGCTGAAAGACCGCCGGGGCCGCCGCCCACTATGATAATATCCCAAATATTAGACACAAAGGCCACTCTCCTTCTGTAGTTTATATGAGCAGAGCGACAAGCGCTCGGCACAAGTGAGGGAACGGGCAGTGAGCATTGAGCAGGAGTTAGGCTTGAGGCTTTAGGCGTTAGAAGTACGGCAAGCGCCTTCCACGATCCACACGTCTGAACTATCCGTGTTATGTGTACGCCGTTCCACAAGGAACAAGGAATGCCTCATGTGCTATGTGCCGCCCCGCTTACAACTTCCCTGCCATGCGTAACGACTCAAGTCCAGAATCTAGAAGTGACTTATCAATAAGTTGCAGATCTTTGATTGCCTGCGTCGGAAAATCGCGATAGGGACGTTCTTTAACCATCCTCCGGGCAACTTCAAGACATCCTTCAGCAATCTGTACTGATTGGTAGTCTACACCTAAATCGCCCTTGGTAACCACAACGGACCTAAACGGATTTTCGTTAGGCTTGACACTTCCGGCAAATGGATGTGTTAGCAAATGATGGCCTAAATGAACAAGATCTCGTACCCTCTCCAGTACCGGCACGACTCCGTAATCAGTTACATGTATATCTGTTGAGGTGAGTTCTACAGTTGGGTTATTGCTGACTATTGTTATGTATCTCATGGCGCGGTTCCTTCAATACCTTTTCAATAGCTCTAGTCAACTCAATGATGGTATCGGCTGCGATCTGGACGTCGAGTGAGCTCACCCTAGTGAATATGGCCCCTCGCTCTGTCACGACGTAGCGCGGCGGTAGGTTGTTTAGCGCAATCGCCATGATGTCATACCTGCACCTTTCGCACGTGCAAATCTTTACGATATTAGGTAGCATCTCGTCCAATTTTTCGAATACAATGTCTTGAGTTATGTTCTTGAGCAGCATACAATAACCACCTTTCATAAAAAAATGAACGGCAAAGCATGCCGCCCAATTCTCTGTCCTGAAATACCTGAGAGATTCCGCGGCCCTCCGCTTGCTCCTTCGGTGCCATAACTGGCTTTCCAGAGTGCTGTCAGCAGTGCGGTCCTTTTGCCTGAGAGTTTATGCTGCCTTTGGCGAAAGGTCAGATTGCTCCTTCGGCGCCCCAGTAGGGGTCTCTCCCGCTAGCTTCTTCCAGCTAGTATGTTGTTCTTACCTAGAGAATATCATGCTTAAGACAAGCCTGCAAGGCAAATTTAGACTATGGGGCAGGAATAGACCTCGCTGCGGTAGAATAGTGTACTAGACTGAGCACATCGACAAAAATCTGGATATTTATTGTGAAAGGGGTAGTGATCACGGTGACTCGTAAGGTGACTATTATTACTGATAGCGCTGCAGACCTACCACGTGAGATTGCTTTACAACGTAATATACGCATAGTACCCTTGTATGTGACACTAGGGGACGATACCTTTAAAGACGGGGTGGAGTTAACCCCCGATGAACTCTATCTCAAAATGAAGTTCGACAAGGCTGTGCCTCGTACCAGCCAGCCCTCCCCAGAGGATTTCCGCCTGGCCTTTGAGGAATCCTCCCCTCCACATGTCCTTTGTCTGACTATATCCGCAAACCTTAGCGGTACACTCCAGAGTGCGGAACTGTCAAAAGAATTATTATCCGAATCAGTACAAGTTACTACATACAATACCAAGAACGCCTCCCTTGGCGAGGGGCTAAAGGTACTAATAGCAGATGACCTTGCCCTAATAGGGCTCTCGGTCTGCGAGATTATCAACAGGCTAGACGCGCTTAAGCTGCGCACAATTTTTACCGTGGATCATCTACAATACCTTGAGCGAGGCGGGCGCATTTCTAAGGCCCAAGCTACGATGGCTGCAATGCTCGATATTAAACCTATCCTCACGATGTCGTCGAATGGCCTCATCGAGAATGTGACCAAAGTTAGGAGTCGGCAAAAATCTATCCGCTATCTCTTAGAGCAAATGGAACAGGATCTTACTTCACAGTACGCTGGCTACATTGCCCTAAGCTACGCTTTCTGCCCCGAGGAAGCAGAAAAAGTCTTAGCTGTAATTCAGACTAAATACCCCCAAGCAAAAATAGTGACTGGACCCATCGGCGCAGCCATCGGCTCGCATACCGGACCAGGCTGCCTCGCACTGTTCTACGAACTGAAGTAACCAAAAGAGCGTGTCTATGGTCGTAGTATTGCTTCTGACGAGCAGGATAATCGTCCACGCTAAAACCCTGTGTAGGGCACGATCACGCTAAAAGGGGCTGTTACTGCAACAGCCCCTTTTGCACACAGCGCATCTTCTAGTGATGTGATTCGTCGTCACAGCTCAGTTTCATGTTGAACTGCAAAGCACTTGCGTTCCACCACTTTTATGGGCCCTGCACTGCCGGATTTGCATTCACCCACACAGGCGGCGTCTACTCCAGCCGCACGCAGTTGCTTTAGGGCCTCAGCAACGCGCTCTGCTGGCACTGCAAACAACAAGCCTCCACTCGTCTGCGGATCATACAGAATATCTCTTATTCTTTCCTCCACACTATCTGCAAACTCCACGCCCACGCCAAAGTGTTCTGCATTTCGATAAGCCCCGACAGGAATGAGTCCCATAGATGCATACTCAGTGGCGCCCGGCAGCAGAGGTATCTCGGAAACCCACAGCTCTAGCTCAACTTTACTGGCTCGGGCTAGCTCCATACAATGTCCAAGCAGACCAAATCCCGTAATATCAGTGCCACCACGCACACCAAAGCCCTTAAGTATTTCGGCTGATGTACGGTTAAGCATAGCCATTTGTTGTAATGCAAACGCCACATGAGAATCATCAGCTAAACCTGCCTTACTGGCTGTAAAAATAATGCCGCTACCTAAAGGCTTTGTCAGAATGAGCTTGTCTGTTGCTCTCGCTCCGGCGTTACTTATAATTTCTTTCGGGTGCACTGTTCCTGTAATAGATAGACCATATTTAACGTCCTGATTCTCAACTGTATGACCGCCTAAGACAACTACTCCGGCTTCCAGGCACTTGTCTGCCCCGCCGCGCATTACCTCGCCCATTACCTCAGGTTCAATGCAGGTTGCATAACAAACTATGTTGAGAGCAGTGAGCGGTGTCCCGCCCATAGCGTATACATCGCTTAAAGAATTAGCGGCAGCTATCTGCCCGAACATATAGGGATCGTCGGTCATGGGTGAGAAGAAGTCTAGCGTCTGCACAAGGGCAACGTCATCGGAAATTTGGAATACGCCAGCATCATCACTTGTATCCAAACCAACCAAAACTCGAGCGTCTATAACTGTCGGCATAGCTGCCAGCAGCTTACTAAGGACTCCCGGTCCTAATTTACTGGCTCAGCCACCTCCTGATGATAGTTCAGTTAACCTAACGTACCCCATCGGTGCTTCCTCCCTTCTACTAGCTGACGTGCTTCCGGGGATCGAAGGAAGTTCGCCAGTTCTGCCACCGCCCGCCCACCATAGCGATGAGGCATAGTAATTAAGAAGAACGGGCGAGCGAACTTAACGCCTGCCAAGCTTACCGCGGTTGCTGTACCAAGTAAAAGAGACTTTTCAGCGGCGTACATTGACACCAAAGCCACGCCCAAGTTGGCCTCGACCGCGTTAACAGCCGCTAGGGAAGTTCCCACTTCCAAAACCGGTGTTAGTCGACTTGGCGAAAGACCAGCTGCAGAGAGTTCTCGTTCATATACGGAGCGACTTCCTGAGCCAGAGGCCCTACCCACAAACGGTTCCCCGTACAATTCCTCGAGAGCGACTTCTTTAAGACGGGCGAAACGGTGACTGGGATTAACTAGAAAAATTATCTCATCACTAAAAACAGCTTCCGCTCGCACCGTAGGATCTTTAGGCTGAGCGCCTACAATACCAAGATCGAGTTCCCGCCGATTGAGTTTATCTATAATTACGTTGGTGCTATCTACTATCAGTCGCGGTTTTACACGCGGATATCTTTGTGTAAAAGCTCTAATGAGCTGCGGGCACAACTGTTCTCCTGGCACAGTACTCGCCCCTAAGAAAACAGGGCCTGCCACTTCTCCCATCATTTCATCTATCTGCCTGCGAGTGGTATCTACATCGTCTAACAGACGAGCTACACTAAGCGCGGCAAGCTCCCCTGCGCGCGTTAACTCCATTCCCTTGCTATTGCGTTCGATCAGCTTAGTGCCGAAGTAATCCTCCAAGGCCTGGATATGCATACTCACTGCAGGCTGAGTGAGGCCAAGCTGCTTGGCAGCTGCAGAAAAAGACCCTGCCTCCATAATAACGGAAAATGTTCGAAAATAGTTCAAATTCACTGCATCCACCCCACTCGCTTAATAAGAATAACTATACCATAACCTCACCCCATTTCTCACTTTTTCATAAAGTGCTGTGAGGGGGTGAAAAATGAACAGACAAAAAATTATTTTCGTTGCGTCCGATGCCTCATATCCCAGTGTGCTGCGCAGTGTAGGTGTTAGATCCCACCAAGCAAAACTGCTTAGCAACCTGCGTATGGGCATAGCGAAGCTTACCGTGCATCAGATCAGCCAACTACAGAACCAACGGTGCATTTCCTGCGTAGTTAGAGACCGACGGGTACATGCCTTAGTCGATAAAGCAGGCACAACCGTCGGTAGTCGTATAATCAATAAAACTGGCTTAACTGGCAGCGGCGTAACGGTGGCCATAGTGGACACAGGAATTGCGTGCCATCCTGATCTAACCGGACGCATTGTAGCCTTCAAAGATCTAGTGCAGAGACGTAGCAGGCCATATGACAACAACGGACACGGCACTCACGTTGCTGGCATAGTGGCCGGAAGCGGTCGTTTATCACAGTTCAGATATGCGGGTATTGCACCGCAGGCCAAGCTGGTGGGAGTTAAAGTGCTAGACAGAAATGGTTCAGGGATGCTTTCCACTGTGCTTATGGGCTTGGAGTGGTGCCTCGCCAACAAGGATAAGTATAACATCAAGGTTGTGAATATGTCGTTAGGTGCGCCGGCGGTTACGCCCCACGCTACTGATCCCATGTGTCACGCAGCACAAAAGCTTAGCGAAGCTGGGATTCTTATCATAGCTGCAGCCGGCAACTCTGGTCCAGCTGAAAAGAGCATTGAATCCCCGGGGTGCTGTGGAGCTACTGTGGCAGTAGGGGCAGCAAATGATCGTAATACTCTAACACCTGAAGCCTGTACTATAGCCAGCTTCAGCAGTAGAGGTCCAACACTCGATAACACGATGAAGCCTGATATATGTGCCCCTGGCGTCAACATTGTTGCGACAAGAGCTAGGCGTCTATATGTACAGAAGCTACAGAGAATTCACCTTTATAGTTATACCCGCATGTCCGGAACCTCTATGGCTGCCCCCATAGTGAGCGGGGTAGCGGCGCTTCTATTGCAGGGCGATCCATCATTGACTACAGAGCAGCTAAAGCAAAAGCTATTGGCAGGAACCATCAAGTTATCTAGTCCTGTGACAGCACAAGGTCAGGGGCTCGTCCAAATTAGTCCGGTTTAGGTAACGGGCGGAGAGTGTACCTCTCTGCCCGTTATTCTTGTCCCCCAGACTTAAATGAAGACTTTACCAAGAACTTGGTTAGTTTAACAGGAGAAATGTTTGAAAAACCTTGTTAAGATTTTTCAAAGCGCGTACAATAAAGACGACAAGTTGGAGGTGTAGTCAATGCTTGAGTTAGTAGAAAGATTTGAGAGCTTTCTATCGTTCTTACCCCGTCTCCACAAGAAGGTCTTTGCTGGCTGCCAAGCTCTAGAGCAGCTTAACATGACTCCTAGTCAATTCAACACCCTACAGGTCGTAGCTCATCGCCCCGAATGGCGCATGACTGACCTTTCTACCCGTTTGCATGTTTCTGCGGGTAGTTTAACGACCATGATGAATCGGTTAATAGAATTAGAGTTAATAGAGCGCACCCGCAGCACCACTGACAGGCGCGTTGTTACAGTCAAGCTTACTGACAAAGGTACTACCATACTCCAAAGCGGTCGTGACCATATGCGGTCAACGCTTGCTGCTATCCTTGCTACCTTACCCCCTGCGGATAGGGAAGAGTTGCGTGTTTCCCTGGAAACTATGAACGGCATCATGAACAAGATCGTGTAGTCAAACAGCGCCGGAGAGGCGCTGTTTTTTTATGGCCATAGCTTTTACCTTGAACGAAAACACTTGGATGGCGTTCCCTAGAGGCTTTCGGCCGGAGGCCGGGCATAAAAAAAAGCCCGGGGTCTGCACACCGGGTTTGTAAAGGGGTATTACCTATGATACTCCACTTTGGCGGGAGTATGTGGGAATCGAACCCACCGCGGACTGAGTCTAGCCCGCTGCCGGATTTGAAGTCCGGAAGGCACACCAGAACCTATCTACTCCCAAGACCTAGTTTAGCATGGTAGATTAGCACTGTCAAAGGAACTGTTAAGCCTGCGGCTTTCTCCCACTCGCAAAGTAAGCTTTTTCTGATCAAAATATTCTAGTAAAGGCAGAGCAAATTTGCGGCTGCTATCTAGCATGGTGCGAAATGTAGCTAAGGTCAATTCTTGTTCCTGCGCGAAATGCTCCTGTACCATATCCTTGGCTTGGCATACGGCTGCTCGTGCAAAATACATACCTTCTGCTATCTTCACTAGCTCTTGCGCTTCGACGAGTGCATCTAAGAGCTCTCGCATGTCTTCAGCAGACAGCTTGATACTATCGACTATTTCTTCCATAGTCGGGGGGCTATACATTTGCTTAGAGTACAAGCTCAAGGCCAGGTCACGCGCCCGCTGCCATTTTCCGGTGAACTGAACTGTAAAATCGTTGAGAGCAACCGCGCGAGCAGTCAACTTGAGTCTGGCCTCGCCTTGTAACGCCAATAACAGTGCGCTAAAGACTCTGGCGTTAACGGACGGCAATATCCGGCTACGCAACTCCTCGCGCGATATGCCAGCCCTTAAAGGATAACGCTTATGATGGTCAGCTAAAATCGTAGCGAACCTTTCGCTGAGGTGCGCGATCGTATCGCGATGAATAACGTAATCTACATCGTCTGCGCGCATCTCAACAACGAGTTCTTCACTAATTAATAGTTCTAAGGCGTCCTCGGCATCAGCTTTACCAACAGACTTTAGGACTTCTTGACGGCTTAATAATCGATCATTATACCTCGCGATGCGTTGGCTTAAGATATCTGCTGTACTGCCGCTTTCTAAAACGCTTAGCTCATGCAGTCCTTTTTCCTTAAATCTCTTACGTTTCTCTGGAAGTGGGTCGAGAACAGTCCCGCCACCTATGGTAACCATGGGGGAATATGAGCGCATCACGAAACGGTCGCCGGCCCTTAGTGCAGTTGGCTCCTCCAGACGAAACTGAACAAAAGCGCTCTCACTAGGCAACAACTCTTGGCTGTCTAGCAGTACTACCCTGCACAGAATCTCAGCTGTACCTGCATACAGTCGGACTCTCTGACGGTTGCTCAATATTTTCTCCACGTCAGGGAGCAGCGTCACCCGCGCATCCAACATCATGGTTGGTGTAAGAGAACCGGGCGCAGTAAGAACATCTCCACGGTTCACCTGTTCAACTGTCACTCCTGCCAGATTCAAGGCGGTCCTTTGTCCCGCTTCAGCCCGATCAACTTGCTTGCCGTGTACCCCCACTCCCCTTACTCTCACAAAGAGCTGAGAAGGCTGAATTTCTACTGTATCACCGGGTCGAACGGTGCCGGAAAGTAGCGTACCGGTAACCACTGTTCCAAAGCCTTGGACAGTGAATACGCGATCAATTGGCAGACGAAAAGGCAAGTTAGAATCGCGCGGATTTACGTCTTCACAAAAACGGTCTATCGTATCCGTTAGCTCCGGCAGTCCTCTTCCTGTGATTGCAGATACGGGTATAATGGGGGCTTCAGCCAGACATGTACCCTGAACCTTGTCACGAATTTCGAGCATAACAAGTTCTAGCCACTCCTCCTCAACTAGGTCGGCCTTAGTTAATACGACAATTCCTTGTTTCACCTGCAATAACGAGAGGATGTGCAGGTGCTCTGCTGTCTGTGGCATTACACCTTCATCAGCGGCGACAATTAATAACACTAGATCCATGCCGCCAACACCAGCCAACATATTCTTAATGAACTTTTCATGCCCAGGTACATCTACTATGCCCGCCCTGCGCCCGCTAGGTAGGTCAAAATAGGCAAAACCCAAATCTATGGTGATGCCCCGCAATTTTTCTTCCTTGAGTCGGTCGCAATCAATATTTGTTAAAGCTTTGACTAGAGTCGTCTTACCATGGTCAATATGACCAGCTGTACCAATTATGACGTGCTTCATGATTTTTCCCCAGCTGCCTTACGTAGGGATACTAACAAGTCCTCGGTATCGTGAGGGAGAATGGTACGGGGATCAAGCAACACCCGATCGTGAAGTATTCTAGCTATAACGGGGATCTCAGCCTGCCGGAGACGCCCTTCAAAGCTCACACAACTCAGGGGAGAGGTAATCGCTACAGCAAAGCCTGGTATATCTCTGCCCGGCAGGGAACCTCCCCCCACCTGGCCGACGCATTCAATAACTTGCGCAGTAAGTCCTGCTATGGCGTTAACCTTATCTCTAAGTTCCTCTGCTGCATGAAACAAATCATCCTGACTCAAATTTAGCATGCGCACGAGGGGTATCTCCTGCCTATGCTCGGCGTGACGATAAAGTCTGAGGGTACTTTCTAAGGCGGCCAGAGTCATCTTATCGAGGCGCAAGGCCCGTGCTAAGGGGTGAGTGCGTATGCGAGCAATGCATTCGGCCTTACCTACAATCAGGCCAGCCTGTGGCCCTCCCATGAGCTTGTCGCCACTAAAGGTGACTATATCCATGCCTGTCGCCACGATTTCCTGCACCGTTGGCTCCCCGTAACCGGCAATCAACACGCCACTGCCTAAATCCTCAATTGCCAGCACCCCATGCTGATGACTAAGTTCTACAAGTGCTTCGGTACTTACATCTTCAGTGAAACCAATCACGCGAAAATTGCTCGTGTGCACCTTGAGTAAAGCCGCTGTATTGTGATTAATAACCCGTTCGTAATCACTAAGGTGAGTTTTGTTTGTTGCGCCTACCTCGCGTAGTAAGGCCCCGCCTTGTTCCATAACATCAGGAATTCTAAAGGATCCCCCTACTTCCACAAGTTGTCCGCGCGAAACAACGACCTCTTTACCCTGGGCCAAAGAGCTTAACACCAGTAGTACAGCCGCTGCGTTGTTATTGACAGCTATTGCATCTTCGCATCCAGTTATCTCCCGCAGCAACTCCCGCACGTGGTCATGCCTGCTACCACGTTCACCCCTAGTCAGATCATATTCCAAGTTCGAATAGCCTCGAGCAGCCTGAACTACCGCGGCAATTGCTTGTTCCGCCAAAGGTGCGCGACCCAAGTTCGTGTGTAAAGGTATGCCTGTAGCGTTAATGACTCTCCGCAGGCTAGGAGAGTTACGCCGCTTAGTCTCTTTTGCAACCATCTCACCTATACTACTTATGGATATCAGAATATCTAGTGATTGCGAGCCAATAGCTATCGACTCCCGTAGCTCTTGTAAAACGTTGCGCAGCACCACAACGACCTGTTCCCTCCCATGCTCAGCAACTAGGTCTTGGATAGCTCTGTTAGCGAGCAAATCATCCATCTTGGGTATCAGCCTGTACAGGTCACTGGTCATGGCCGGTCACCCCGCTCAGATACTTCTCAACGATAGATGCGACCAGTGCGCCATCTCCGACAGCAGTGGCCACTTGACGCAACACCTTTTGCCTGACGTCCCCTGCTACCAATACACCTTCAACCGATGTACTTAAGTGCTGGTCAGCAACAACATAACCGCTATGGTCGAGCTCAATGATAGTGCGCAAAAACTCGGTATTAGGCTGGAGTCCGATATAGATAAATATCCCATCGACCGGGATAGTTTCAATCTCGCCAGATTTTACGTTAGCCAGGGTGAGAGATGTTACTTTGGTGTCACCATAAATGGCTTCTACAATGGTATCGAATTTCACTGTTATCTGTGGGTTACGCATAGCTCGTTTAGTAAGAATAGGCGTAGCACGGAACGAATCGCGGCGATGCACGAGAATTACCTCTTTGGCGAAGCGAGTGAGAAAAACTGCTTCTTCTACCGCGGAATCAGAACCGCCTACTACGACCACCCTTTTGTCTCTGTATAAAGCCCCGTCACAAGTAGCGCAATATGACACCCCTGTGCCCCTAAACCTAAGCTCGCCCGGCACGCCTAGTTCCCGCGGGGAGGCACCCGTAGCCACGATAACACACTTAGCCTGATATGTGCCGCCGTGCCCCTCCAGGAGCTTAACTGGCCCTACCAGTTCAAGTCTGTGGATTTCGTCGTAGATCACCTCAGCCCCAAAACGCTGCGCTTGGTCTAGCATTGATAACGCTAGATCTACACCGCCTATACCTTGAGCAAAGCCAGGGTAGTTTTCGATACTAGCTGTAGTGGCCATTTGCCCACCCGGTGCGAGCTTCTCAATAACGACTGTTTTGAGGCTAGCTCGGGCACAGTAGAGTGCCGCCGTTAACCCTGCTGGACCTGCTCCTAAGATGCAGACATCGTATATCTTGCTCACGTTAGATTTCCCCCTCCCCCAAAAAAATATAAAGACCCACGCGACAATGCCCGTGGGTCGAGACCTACGCCTCTACGTCGTAACCTGCTTCGACAATGGCCCCTTTTATCGTGTCAAGTGACACCTTACTAGGGTCGTGACCAAATGTCACTCGACGAGTAGCGAGGTCCACCACAACGTTGCTGACTCCGGGCAAACTAGCCAGTGCTCGACTCACGGTCGCTTTGCAGTGACCTCAGGTCATGCCAATTACGGTTAGGGTTACTTCTGTCATTTTGGTGGCCTCCTTAATTAATCACAAATCACTAGGAGAAGCGCTTTCCGCCTTCTAGTACCCGACAGCATTACGGAGCAATGCGACAGGGCGCTTGCCGCTTAAGCATGGCTCGTCAGGTGCGCCGCCTACCCGCACTTACTTAACATACCTCTGCAACACATGCATCAATTCGTCAATGGAGCTGTCGGCGTGCCCTGACTTGATAGCAGCTGACAAACACCCGCGGGCGTGTCCATCAAGAATTTGCATACCTACTTTATCTAAAGCTGCGCGAATGGCAGTTATTTGCGTCAAGATCTCTAGGCAATACCGGTCTTCTTCAACCATTTTCTGCACACCACGCACTTGCCCCTCGATGCGACTTAATCGTTTAATTACGACATCACTATTAGCCTTCATTGTTCCCATCCCTACACTTTGCGCAATATCCATAGAAGCGCAAACTATGGTCAACTATCTTAAAGTTACTCTGCGTAGCGATTCTCTCTTCCAAGTCATCTAAGAAATCTTCATTGAACTCGATTATTTCCCCACAGTCTAAACACAGTAAATGATGATGGTAGTGTTTCTCCCTATCCCCAGAGTATTCATATTTTCTACCACCCTCGCCAAAATCGAGGCGAGAGATTACACCAAGCCCTTCAAACAATTCGAGGGTGCGGTAGACAGTAGCTAGGCCAATTTCTGGGTTACGCTCACGAGTTATGCCATAGATGTCTTCAGCCGTCATGTGATCGTGATCGTTGTTGAGTAGGATGACCAATATAGCCTCACGCTGGGGAGTGAGGCGAAAATCCTTCTCCTTCAAAAGGTCGCGAATTTCTGATACTACTTTTTGCTCAACCAAACTCTTCCCCACCCTCATACTCTTTGATCTTAGCATGCCATGCTACAGTCTAACTGTCAAGTTTACCCATAGCATTTGTCACGCCCTCATTTGCTCTGCCCTACCCACGCTGATACGGAGATAGGTGGGCAGCCCAAACTCATAACCTAGTCGCACCTCAACACCATGTCATAGTAGCCTAGGATATAACTGCCGGGTATCCGCATGAACAGTAGTGAGAACGGAGGGTTGCAGATAAAGACCATTTTGGTCTTGTCGGTACATCTGGTCGTAACACTACATTCGCTCCTTAAGTTCATTGTAGGCGGTACGAATCACCGATGCGCACTGACTGATATTGAGAGGTTTATCAAAACAGTGGTGGGTATCTAGTTCAGAGCACCGTGCGCGTTGATCTACCGACACCAGTAAATAAACGCTGGTACCCGCGCTCTTCCAGCTAGCTATTCTCATTTCAACGTCGGCATTGAGCATGTTTGCATCGACCACAACCGCAATTAGCTCCGTCGCCGGTACTAGCTCTATAGCATTAACTACAACAAGGTCTAAGCCCATGCGTTTAAACAGCACCGGTGACACTAGCTTTAACACCTTATCTTGCGTCAACATCACCACAGAGGGTACGCCGCTAAAACCATGTCGTTGTGTCGTAGGTTCTGGAGGTAGCCCTCTGCTTGTACGCAAATCCTTGATATAGATGCTATGGTCTAGCTGCTTAGCTGCCCGCTTAAGCTCAGCGGCAATCTCACCTATCTCCCAATGACAGGTTATGGTTCTATGCTCATTCGTAACTACTGCTAAAGATACTGTAATTAGTGCATGCCTAACTTCCTGTCCATCACGACTCACCCCGATGACATAGCCCTGCTCCCGGTGCTCTGGGCGATAGAGCGTACGTATCTGGTCCTCAAAGCGTCGGATAATATCTTGGCAAATGCCATCGACTTTCTGAGGAGTTGAACAGATAACAAAATCATCACCACCGATGTGGCCTATAAAGTCATCCGTATTACCGAATTTCTGTACACTAGCCAAAATAGAACTTGCAAGAAGCTTTATGGCCTCGTCACCCTGCAAAAAACCGTAGCTATCGTTAAAAGATTTAAAGTTATCGATATCCGTGTAAATAACTGCGTAGGGCTCATTCTTCGCCACTAGCTGTTTCAATCCCTCTACTATGGTCATGTTACCTGGCAAACCAGTAATGGGATTTAAGGATCGTTCGCTGCGAGAGCGACGCAAATGAGCCTTAATCCTCGCTAAGACTTCGGTCATTTCAAAAGGTTTGCAAATGTAATCATCTGCTCCAGCATCAAGCCCCTCCACAACGCTATCTACCGAGCCACGCGCCGTGAGCATAATGATGGGCACATGTGCAATAAGGGTATTATTCCTAATCTGTCGCGCTACTTCGAACCCATCCATTTCCGGCATCATAACGTCTAACAATATCAAATCGGGGCGTTCACTTATGGCTGCGCGCAAAGCACTAAAGCCATCCGAAGCTGTGATGACACCGTAGCCCGATGACAGCAAGTTCACCCGCAAGAGATTCACGATTAGCCGATTATCGTCCACTATTAAGATGCGCTTAGTCATTCTTTGTGCTCTCCCCTAGCTCGGTAAAGTGAAGTAGAAAGTCGAACCTTTGTTAGGCGTGCTGGTAAGCCATACCCTACCGCCGTGCAGTGCAACCATGGTCTGCACAATCGAGAGCCCTAGACCTAAACCCTCGGTCCTGCGGGCTGCCGTGTTATCTGCCCTGAAGAATTTCTCAAAAATCAACACCTGGTGCTCTGGTTCAATACCTATTCCAGTATCTGCCACTGACACTTCCACCCATCCTCCTTGACACTTAACCTTAACCATAACGTCACCGCCAAGAGGAGAATACTTTATGGCATTGCTCAAGAGGTTATCCATTACTTGAGTTAGTCGAGTAGCATCGGCCGGAATTACTAGGTGTTGACTAGGTACAGACCAACGTATAGCGTGGTTAGGCGAAATGCTTTGCGCCCGGCGACAGGCTTCCTCCACCAATAGGATTAAATCTAGTGGCTCGCGGTGAATGGAAAGCGTGCTATACTCTGCCTGCTGAACAGCTAAGAGGTCCTCTACCACTTTAAGGGCCTGCTCTGTGCTAACCTTGATTGACTGTAAAAACTCCGCTTGATCTTCAGCTTTCCAGTGCATATCAGGTCGGAGTAAAGTATCCACAAACCCTTTAATACAGGTAAGGGGTGTGCGCAACTCATGTGAGACCATAGCTACAAAATCCCCTCTAAGGCGGCTTAACTCTGTCATACGCTCAGTCGTTTCTCGTTCTTTATGTAATAGGGTTACAGCGTAAAGCACCGCAGCAACCTGCTGTGTGAAGGTCTCAACTACTTTAAGTCGTTTTTCGATTAC
>Ga0207951_100039_pt1 | contig 110638 bp, 113 predicted proteins | sample Subbio12Aug_8Bad_FD_184830 | JGI IMG/M metagenome (GOLD analysis project Ga0207951, IMG submission 184830) | Serpentinite rock and fluid subsurface biosphere microbial communities from McLaughlin Reserve, California, USA - CR12Aug_8Bad (SPAdes) | ecosystem: Environmental > Terrestrial > Deep... | reverse complement strand
CTCTACCTCCTGAGTTTTAGACCTCAAGAGGGTATTGTTCAGGACGCTAGTAGGTGGCTCCTTCTTTTGGTGCTACCATTCTGCATTTTTAACTGCCACACTCTGTACTTTCATTTTGCCAGACACAGGTGAAACCGTCTATACTCCTCCTGCTGTTGAAGATGAACTCAAAAAGCTTTTAAGTAATCTTGAAAAATATATCAATGAAGACTATAACGATATTGACCCATACCAAAAATATATTCAAAAGAGCTGACAGATTTGCTATTTTATGAGTTTCTTTGTGCCCCGAAGGCTACATAATAATCTAGGAAAAATAAAAAGTGCCGCCAATGCATGCGACACCTACGTTTATTAGTGGCAGGGGCGGAGGGACTCGAACCCGCAACCAACGGTTTTGGAGACCGCTACTCTACCAATTGAGCTACACCCCTGTAACATAGATTATTATACGACGAGCACATAGCTTCGGTCAAGGAGCACGTGAAATTGCCGTGTAAACAAATGCTTTTAGAATACTCTTTTATTTTTGTATTCAAACAAAGTTGTTGAGATAGGCATGTAGTGCTGTTACAATTTATATAGTATAGCGTGTTGAAACCAAATCTTCAAAGGAGGAATTGTGTTGAGTAACATTATTTACATTGACGGTCAATTTTATTCTAAAGAAGACGCTAAGATCTCGGTTTATGACCACGGGCTGCTTTACGGCGACGGCATTTTTGAAGGACTACGCATTTATAACGGCCGCATTTTTAAGCTCGAAGAACATATTGACCGGCTGTACGATTCGGCAAAATCAATTATGCTGAACATTCCCATGACCTGGCAGGAAATGATCGACGCTCACGTGGAGACAGTACGCCGCAATGGCCTGCGAGACGGCTATATTCGCACCCTAGTGACTCGGGGAGTAGGTAACCTAGGCATTGACCCTCGCTCCTGTTCTAAGGCCACTTTGGTCATTATTGTCGATAAGATTGCACTTTATCCGGCTGAGTTGTACGAAAAGGGAATTAATGTAGTTACGGTAGCAACGCGGCGACCGGCCGTTGACGCACTCACCCCACGGGTCAAGTCTCTTAACTATCTAAACAACGTCATGGCCAAAATAGAAGTTAACTTGGCAGGTGCTCAGGGTGGCATTATGCTTAATCACGATGGCTATGTGACCGAAGGAACTGCTGACAATATCTTTGTTATTAAAAACGGCAAGATTGTCACCACACCCAAGTACGTAGGAATTCTTGAGGGTATTACTCGCAATACCATTATGGATATGGCTGCCGAGTATGGTCACCCCTTGCTTGAAGAGGCATTAACCCGACACGACCTCTTTGTGGCCGATGAAATTTTCTTTACTGGCAGTGGCGCAGAAATTATCCCTGTCGTTAAAGTAGACGGGCGAGAAATAGGCAATGGTAAACCAGGACCAATTACCTGGCAGTTCATTAACGGTTACCGCCAAGTTGTTAATTCAACAGGCTATTCCGTATTCGAGTAGGCAGAGCAACTAAATAATGTATTACAAAGGAGTGCAAGGCCAGACGCCATTGCACTCTTTTCTGCTACTTCTGATAATCCATATCTAGCTTCCAACTTCCGGTTTAAACATATATACTGAGAGGGGAGGTGGTACTAATGCTTTTGACCATCGACGTGGGCAATACTAATACAGCTTGGGGCCTTTTTGACGGTGATGTTCTAATACATAGATGGGCTATGGGCACCGACATCAACAGGAGTGCTGAGGAATATACGGAGATGGCCAGCCTTTGTTTGCTGCGTAAGAACATACAAATAGAGTCGATAGCTGGTGTGGCCTTGGCTAATGTGGTCCCCTCTATGCTTAACAAGATTATCGATTTATGTATGGTACTCTTTGGACAGAAGCCCTTGATTCTTGGACCTGGTGTTAAAACTAGACTAAAAATACGTTTTGAACCCCCTACAGAGCTAGGCGCCGATAGAATTGCCAACGCTGTGGCAGCTTGTCGCTTATATGGCAAAAATACCATTGTGGTTGACCTTGGTACTGCCACCACGTTTGATTGCATTACCAATGGTGAATACGCCGGGGGAGCAGTCTCGCCAGGGCTCATAGCAGGAGTAGAAGGGCTGACAGCGAGAGCGCCGCGTTTACCTCGCGTGGACTTGGTTAAGCCTCCGGCAGCCATAGGTCGCACCGTGACTACAGCCTTACAATCTGGTATAGTAAATGGGCACGCGGCGCTACTCGAAGGAATGGTCGAGCGCATACTACAGGAAATTGGACCTGCTGAGGTCGTTCTCACTGGTGACCATGCAGAAATCGTGAGGCCGGCACTGAGAATACGTCACACGTTAGACAACGCATTAACTCTAAAAGGCTTGCGATACATTTATGACTATACAGTAACAACTGATGCTTAGGTCAGTTGTTTTTTGGTTACACTAGAAGCAAACTGAACCTTAGGAGGGACTACTGTGCCGCTACTTTCAACTAAAGAATTGTCTATTGTTGAAGAGCAAATTCAAGCTGAAGAGCTAGCCATTGCCAAGTGCGAGCATTATATGAGCATCTCAGATGATGAGAATGTGTTCAAGCTCCTAGAAGCAATGCATGGCAAGCACCAGGTGCATCGTAGCATATTATTTAGACATCTCAAGCCAAACGGGTAGGGGGTAGCGCATGACCAACAAAACGCGTACATTATCGACCAAGGAAATACTCGCAGACTGCCTAACCATGGAAAGACACCTGACGGAAACATACAACAAAGCAGCTAATGATTCCACCGGAGACAACTTCCGTAGCGATATGATGGGTATTCTCCAAGAGGAGCATCAATTGCAGTCGGCTGTATTTCACTGGATGAATAGAAGAGGGTACCACAAGGTACAACAGGCCGACCAACAAGAGATTGCAGGAACGCTTAAACGTGTAGACAAAGAGGGGTTATGATGCTCAGGAGCCACGGCAAGTGGCTCCTCTAAGGGTTGGCTCCTTTTTCTATCTTATTGGCGGGAAGAAATGACCGCTGAAGAAGAACCACGCCGCTGCGAGTGTGAGAACTAAATTGAAAGTTTGACCGAGAATGTACAGCATCACGGGGCGATGATCTCCAGCCAAGCGCTTCATCTCAGCGAAGTTAGTGTCTAGGCCAATGCTCACAAAGGCAATACAGAAAAGCCAGTTCCGTAGAACTGTGGTGACCTTAATAATGTCATTAACCGCTTTATCACCAAGCCCAGGTATTAGGATGAATGAGAAAAGTGCGGACGCTAACATAAATCCTATTATGAATTTCGGAAAGCGCACCCAAATCTCCAGTGGTGAGGGTCTGGACTCGCCGGGCTTACGCTCGACTCTAGAAACCCAAATCACCGCAAGCCCGAAGGAAACGAGGCCTATGAGGGCGTTCTGCAGCATCTTTACAAGAGCAGCAACCTCTGTTGCTGTCTTACCCAACATGGCACCAGCAGCAACAACGGCGCCGGTGCTGTCTACAGTTCCGCCAATCCAAGCGCCACCTACGACTTCGCCCAACCCCATGACACGAATAAGAGGAGGTAAGCCCAACATCATTAGAATGGTGAATATTAACGATATAGAAATGGCAAAGCTAACTTCTTCTTTGCGAGCCTTGGTGGCAGCGCCAGTCGCAATAGCCGCTGAGACGCCACACACAGAGGTAGTTGCGGCTATTGTCGCTACCAACGATTTTGATTGGATTTTTAGTAATCGTGTCCCTAGCCAATACATTACATACAAAACAATCGGAGTTACTAACCACGCCACACCTAGGCCGTACACCCCTAGGGCCATTACGCGATTGAATAGTATCTCAGCACCCATTAGCACGAGTCCAGTCTTTATAAACATCTCAGCTTTTAATGCTGATTGTAGCCATGTTATGTGGCCGAAGATATTAGTTATGGCCATGCCTAATATCAGGGCCCAGATCACGTAATTAAACCCGTAGAGGCTAAGCGTTTCCTGAGCACCAATTATGTATGCAGCAACAGCGAGAAGAAAGACAAACGGGTAACCAATGAGAAACCCCCTTGCGTCTTTATCCATGATTTTTAATGCAAATGCAGCAACTAGACCAATGATTAGGCCCATAGAAAGCAGGGGAATGATGTCACTGATCGGCAGGGCCTGCGAGAGGCTGCTTTGCCACTTAGCAATTTTCGGGACAGTTGAGATGACTCGGTTTGCAGCCAAGAGTAGCAAACCTGCGCCTAACCAGTTAGCCCACCAGTCTTCAAGTTGATAAAGAACAGACCAATTCACCTTGGGTTTGACATTTGCAGCATGCAATCATACCACCCCCATGTTTTATTTGTTTCGCGCATGCTGCAGCATTATATGCACAGGGAGTAGGGAGTGTTAATAAACAGGCAAGCCCCAAAAATAACCCCTCTTAACCTTTTAGTTAACATAATATACATTATACGACTCCATTCCTAAGGTGAATTTTGGGTTGCACATAGCTGATGGCACATGGCGCATCGGTCCTCAGTACTCAGTTGGTCGCTCCTCGTTCCTTGTTCCTCGTAGTCTTCAGTCTTCAGTTTTTCGTTACTTTAGGCCGACGCTCCAGGAACGTCTCTGAGCCCTTCTAGATGCGCTCCATGTAATTCTTTCATCGATGCTTTAGGGTTCACCTAGCAGCATCAAATGTGGCTGGATGTTAGGTGCCTGAGCCACCATCACCGTCGTCCTAATCCGTCGTCTTTGGCTGACCTCGTCATTTTAAGTTCGTAATTAATAGTCGTTACTATTTGGCCAATTATATCGATGTGCCAATTCTTGATCCATAATTATCTCTGATGACCTTATGATTTGTGAATTTCAACGGCGATCCTAGATCTCTGCGTAGGTCACACTTCATGTTTCATGTTTCATGTTTTGTGATTTGTGATTCGTCACCAGTCCCGTCCGGCCCTCCCCTACCCTGTCCCATGCTTCGCTAACCGAATTAATATTCTCTGAAATTATTTTACTAATACATAAACCTGTCCCTTCTCATGACGCTCTGGTCACTAGATCGGTACTCGGCTAATCGACTGGCCCTAATTTTGCGACGCTCTTCTTTAAGCACTAAATATCCTCCCTCACGAAATCTCCTTAGAAGATTGTCCCATGAGGAAGGAGAAATTAACACGTGGCTATGATTTGACGCTTACGACATATTCACCGCGCAAACTGCAGCACCGATAAGAGCCTCTGCCTTCAACCAGCTCAGCTGGATTTGGCTCGCAAGCTCTGCTGCTTTTTGAGCATAATTCAGGGCTGCCACTAATATTCAGAGAGTAAGCCACTTAGACTTACAATCTCAGGTAAAGCAAGCCCGGGTAAGTTTGTAGGGCGAACCTCAGCCAAAGTCCTGAGTGTACTGATGTAAATTATCACTTTTATAGAATCTTTTACTGTTCCCAGGCATACCAGAGAGGCTGCCCCATTTTACTTATGGGACAGCCTCTGTTGGCTTTACTATTCAGCTAGTCTCTTGTAGGCTGCATAGCGCCTCTTGGCATCCTTCTCGGCTTGTACAAAAAGGTCTTCCGACAACTCAGGGAACTGCTTAACTAGTGTAGAGTAACGCACTTCACCCATGAGGAACTCACGGAAGTTGTAGGTCGGCTCCTTAAAGTCAAGTTCAAACGGGTTCTTACCCTCTTCTTCAGCTTCAGGGTTGAAGCGGTATAGTGGCCAGTAGCCAGAGTCGACGGCCAATTTGCCTTCGCGTTGGCTAAAGGACATATCGATACCGTGGGCAATACAAGGGGCATAAGCGATTATGATAGATGGTCCATCATACTTTTCCGCCTCGAGCATAGCCTTAAGGGTTTGGTTACGGTTAGCACCGCTGCTGATAGAAGCAACGTAGACATAGCCATAAGACATGACCATCAGGCCAAGGTCTTTTTTGCGTGTCTTTTTGCCAGAAGCAGCAAACTTAGCTACAGCACCGGTAGGAGTGGCCTTAGAGGACTGACCACCAGTGTTAGAGTAAACCTCGGTATCCACAACGAGCACATTAATATCTACCCCAGAAGCTAGGACATGGTCCAAGCCGCCGAAACCGATATCATAGGCCCAGCCGTCGCCACCGATAACCCAAATGGATTTCTTGGTGAGATATTCCTGGAAAGCCACAATACCCTCAAGTGCAGACTTGAGACTGCAGCAAGCATCCCCAATGGCTGCAGGCGCTAGGGCGCGGATCTTATCACCGAATTCACGGGATTTCTCAGCATTTTTCTTGCCTTCAAGCCAACCAGCGCATGCTTCTTGCAGTTCAGCTGAAACATCAGCACTAGCTACAATAGCGATAAGCTCCGAAAGCTTGTTGCGCTTTTGGGCAACTGCGAGAGCCATACCGTAACCAAACTCGGCATTGTCTTCGAAAAGAGAGCTAGCCCAAGCTGGTCCGTGTCCATCCTTGTTAGTGGTATATGGACAAGACGGTGCACTACCACCATAAATAGAGGTACAGCCGGTAGCGTTAGCAATCATCATGCGGTCGCCAAAGAGCTGGGTTAAGAGTTTAATATACGGAGTCTCGCCACAGCCAGCACAAGCGCCGGAGTATTCAAAGAGAGGCTTCTTGAATTGACTATTCTTAACGGTGTTAGGCTCAAAGGTCACCTTTGGCTCAGGCATACTCTCCAGATACTCAAACTTGACGATCTCCTCTTGTGCTACGGTCTCTAGGTTCTTCAGAACCAAAGACTTCTGCTTAGAAGGACATACATCTACGCAGTTGCCACAACCGGTACAGTCAAGCGGCGAAACCTGTATGAAGTATTGATGGCCCGCAAATTCTTTACCAATGGCGTTCTTACCTACCACAGAGTCAGGCTTGCTAGCCAGCTCTTCTGCGGTAGCAAGGTAAGGGCGAATCGCAGCATGTGGGCAGACAAAAGCACACTGATTGCACTGAATACAAGTCTCAGGTACCCAAATTGGTACGTCGAGTGCAATACCGCGTTTCTCGTACTTAGTAGTACCTAGCGGGAACACGCCATCATCAGTGAACTTGCTGACTGGGAGTTCGTCACCCTGTAGAGCAACAATTGGGCACATTACATCAGAAATAAACGCAGGACCCTGTTCTACTATTGCAGTAGCCTCATCCACAGCGGCTAGCCACTCAGCCGGATAGTTTATTTCTACAATGGCCTCAATGGAGCGGTCCACTGCAGCATAGTTTTGTGCTACAACGTCGTCACCTTTGCGACCATAGGTCTGCTTAATTGTCTCCTTGATGTAACCGATAGCCTCTTCGGCAGAAATGACGCCGGAAACTTGGAAGAAGGCGGCTTGCATAACAGTGTTAATACGACCACCCTGCCCTACTTCATACGCAATTTTAACTGCATCAATGTTATAGAACTTAAGCTTCTTTTCGGCGATAGTACGCTTCATGTTAGCAGGGAGCTTGGTTTCCATCTCTTCTTGAGTCCAAGGAGAGTTGAGTAGGAAGATGCCGCCCGGTTTAATGCCATCAAGAAGATCGTACCTGGTCACATACGAAGGATTGTGGCAAGCAATGAAATTGGATTGGTCGATAAGATAAGGGGAAGTAATGGGGCTAGTCCCAAACCTTAAGTGGGATACAGTGATGCCACCGGACTTCTTGGAGTCGTAAACGAAATAGCCTTGGGCGTACAAGTCAGTGTGATCACCAATAATCTTAATGGTGTTCTTATTGGCACCGACAGTACCGTCAGAACCGAGGCCGAAGAACTTACAACGATACAACCCTTGTGGAGCAGCATCAATGGTCTCAACGACGGGTAGCGAAGTGTTAGTAACGTCATCGTCAATACCCACGGTGAAATGGTTCTTCGGAGCTCCCTGTGCGAGGTTTGTAAAGATGGCGTTAACCATAGAAGGAGTAAATTCTTTCGACCCTAAACCGTAACGGCCGCCAACGATGAGTTTCTGCTCACCCTTTTCAGCGTACACGGTACAAACATCCTGGTAAAGTGGCTCGCCGAGTGAGCCAGGCTCCTTGGTACGGTCCATAACAGCAATCTTCGTAACCGAAGCAGGCATAACAGAAAGGAAATCCTTAGCGCTAAACGGACGATAGAGGCGTACCTTAATTAAGCCTACCTTTTCTCCCCGGGCGTTGAGATAATTGACTGTTTCTTCCACCGCTTCAGCACCTGAACCCATAATGATGATTACGCGCTCTGCATCTGGTGCACCAACATAATCAAAAAGATTGTAGTTTCGACCAGTAAAAGCAGATACCTGCTTCATGGTATCAGCGACAATTGCAGGTGTGGCATCATAGTAACTGTTCGAGGCTTCGCGACCTTGGAAGTAGATATCTGGGTTTTGAGCCGTGCCGCGTTGTACTGGGCGCTCAGGGTTTTGGGAGCGGTTGCGAAACTTTTCAATGTCTTTCATGTCAATGAGTTTCTCCATGTCTTCGTAGTCAATCTCGTCGATTTTCTGAACCTCGTGGGAGGTACGGAAACCGTCAAAGAAATGGAGGAAAGGAACTTGAGACTTTAGGGTAGCGAGGTGTGAAACCAAGGCCAGATCCATGACTTCCTGTACGGAGGCAGACGCAAGCATAGCAAAGCCGGTCTGTCTTGTAGCCATTACGTCGGAATGGTCACCAAAAATAGATAGCGCATGTGTAGACAATGCACGAGCAGAAACGTGGAAAACTGTCGGCATGAGCTCGCCTGCAATTTTGTACATATTAGGGATCATGAGCAGTAGACCTTGAGATGCAGTGAACGTGGTGGTTAGGGCACCAGACACTAGAGAGCCATGTACTGCTCCAGCAGCACCAGCTTCGGACTGTAATTCTGCCAAACTCAGGGTTTGACCCCACAAGTTTTTACGGCCATAGGCAGCCCACTCGTCAGCAACTTCACCCATATTAGATGAAGGTGTGATAGGATAAATGGCGGCTACGTCGCTAAAAGCATATGCAACATGAGCTGCAGCCGTATTCCCATCAATGGTGACTTTACGCATTGCCATATAGATTCTCCTTCTTTCCTTTGGTAGTCTTCCTGTAAAAGAAATCACAGTTGTTTTCCTTGAATACAGTATACCGTAGTTACGCTAAGTTGTCCAAAAAGTCGTTACTGACCACGCTTATACTTTAGCAAATTAATATTAAAAAGGGAACACCTCTAGTGTGAGTCGATAATACACGGACAGATAAGAAGGCGGGGTCTCAATTTGAGACTCCACCTTATCTTTAGCTAACCACGATATTTACGAGGCTTCCCTTGATAACAATAATTTTGCGCACCGTCATTCCTTCTATAAAGAGAACGGCCTTCTCTGCCTTAAGAGCTTCAGCCTTGATTGTCGCCTCATCGGCATCGCTCGCTACCTCGATCTTATCCCTGATCCGACCGTTGACCTGTACTGCCAACTCAATGGTATCTTTCACCAAGGCAGCTTCATTGTATTCGGGCCAGGATTCGTCATGAACCGAGTAGCTGTGGCCGAGGGACTGCCACAACTCTTCTGCTAAGTGCGGAGCAAATGGTGCGAATAAACGGACGAAATTGCTCATTACTTCATAAATAAACTTACCATCCTTGTCGACGACTTCTGAGTCGTAGCGATAAAGGGCGTTCATCAACTCCATTAGGCGAGAGATACAGGTATTAAAACCAAAGGCCTCGACGTCCTTGGTAATACCCCTGATGGCATGGTGAAGAACGTAATTGACTTCTTTTTCGGCTCTCCCGAAAGCAGGCGATTTACTGTGACGAATCTTCACCGCCCTGTCTACAAAACGCTCCACGCGCTCGACAAATCTCGCTACCGCTTTAATACCATCGTCGCTCCAGGGACCGCCCTCGATATAGTTGAAACCAAACAGCAACCACAAGCGGAACACATCTGAACCATGAGCCTCGATATAGAGGTCGGGTGAAACTGCGTTCCCCTTAGACTTACTCATCTTCTCACCATCGGGACCGAGGATAATCCCTTGATGGACTAAGGACTTAAATGGCTCGTCAAAGTTGATGTAGCCCATATCGCGCAGCGCCTTGGTAATAAAGCGAGCATACAAAAGGTGCATTACCGCATGCTCAGGGCCACCTACGTACATGTCTACTGGCAGCATCTGATTGATCCAAGCCGGATCCCAGGGCTTATCGCTACTGCGGTTGTCGGGGTAGCGCAGGAAATACCAAGAGGAACACACAAATGTATCTAGGGTATCCGTATCCCGCTTGGCAGGCTTGCTACACTGGGGACAAGGAGTGTGAATGAACTCCTCGCTCTTCGCTAAAGGAGAGATACCGTCTGGAGTAAAGTCCACATCGTAAGGTAGTAGAACCGGGAGATCAGCCTCGGGCACTGGCACTATCCCACAACTATCGCAGTAGACCACAGGAATAGGGGCACCCCAGTACCTCTGACGCGATACCAACCAGTCACGGAGCCTGTAATTGATGGTCTGGCTAGCTTGATCACCATTGGCTGCTAGATACTCTACAATCGCTAGGCGAGCCTCTTCACTGGTCAGACCGTCAAACTGGCCACTGTTAACCAGAACGCCATCCTCCACAAAGGGAAGAGCACCATCCTCGTCTTCCGAAGCCTTGATTACCTTCGGAATAGGCAGTTCGTACTTTAGGGCGAACTCGTAATCGCGTGTATCATGTCCAGGAACGGCCATTACTGCACCTGTGCCGTACGTGACCAATACGTAATCGGCAATCCAGATGGGTAGCCTCTCCCCTGTTACAGGGTGTAGAGCGTAAGCTCCTGTAAACACCCCGGTTTTCTCTTTGGCAGTGGACAGGCGGTCGATTTCGCTCTGCTTCTTAACGTATTCTATATATTCATCGACTTGAGCTCGCTTCTCGGTAACAGTAACTACATCCACGAGGCGGTGCTCAGGCGCCAATACTACATAGGTGCACCCCAGTAGCGTATCAGCACGTGTAGTAAATACCCTAATTTCATCATCAGCACCTAGAAGATTAAACTTAATGGCAGCTCCCGTACTACGGCCAATCCAGTTGCACTGCATTGTCTTTGTCTTTTCAGGCCAGTTGATGCCCTCTAAACCAGCGATAAGCTCGTCAGCATAGGCAGTAATCTTAAAAAACCATTGTGTCAAGTTCTTCTTGGTTACTTCTGTTTGGCAGCGTTCACAGGCCCCATCATCTACCTGTTCGTTGGCTAGAGATGTGTTACAACACGGGCACCAGTTGACCGGAGCCTGTTTACGATATGCTAAGCCTTGCTTATAAAGCTGTAGGAACAGCCACTGAGTCCACTTGTAATAATCGGGTTGGCAGGTCACTACCTCGTAATCCCAGTCAAACATTGCCCCCATAGTGCGCAACTGTTTACGCATGGTCTCAATATTGCTCATAGTCGAATCCTGCGGATGAATACCTGTCTTGATGGCATAGTTTTCGGCGGGTAGGCCAAATGCATCAAAACCCATAGGCTCAAAGACTTCGAAGCCTTGCATACGCTTAGCTCTAGCCCAAGAGTCAGTAAGGCCAAAGTTCCACCAATGCCCAATATGAAGGTTGGCACCAGACGGGTAGGAGAACATTTCTAAGCAGTAAAGTTTATCCTTAATACGCTCACGCTTAAACTTGTAGAGGCCTGTCTCATCCCACTTACACTGCCACTTTGCATCAATTTTCTTCGAATAGCTGGCCATGTTTGTCATCTCCTTCTCTTATACAAAAACAAAAAGCCTCTCGTCTCAACAAAGAGACGAAAGACTTTGCTTCCGTGGTACCACTCTAATTGGCGTTAAACGCCCACTCTCAGCAGGTAACGGTGCCAACCGGAGCCAACTCCAAGGTGAGATTCAAGCAGTCACGCCACTGCCTTGCAACACCCGGCAGCTCTCTTAGGCGCTCGTCGCTTTACTAGCCCTTTTCTACGTTGTTGGAAAGAATGTTAGCATGGTTTGGATGCGTTGTCAAGGTGTATGGCACATTGCTTCAGGACTTCGTCAAAGTCGCGGGTCAACAAATATTTACAGTTGAGTTATTGCTACAAGACCGCTGGGCATTTGAGGCCTTCTAGGCGTTTTTTTTATAAGCGCAGAGTTGAGCAGGGACTGAAACATAGTAATCTCGTTTGTCTTCCTATCGACAAGCGTCTGCGAGACGACCACACCTTCTTTGTGCAAAATCGCCGACAATAGATGAACTTGCTTGCCATCGTGGCCTTTGGCTCCTCGGAGCGTCTTTCCATCCACAGCAATTGCTCCTGGGTCTGTGTGCTCTGCCAACCATGTATGGATGATATAATCCAGCTCGTCGGCATCTACGTTTTGCAAATGTCTCCTCAGAGTAGGCTCACTAGGTGAGATGTATTTTCGTTTTTCTTGGTGAAAGCGACACCCCAACCGACGAAGCAAGTCTTGCGGTAAATCCGCAGCCCATTCACCAATTGCTACAAAACTGCGAGCCCCGGATAGTACCGCACAAGCAGCCACACCTAAGGGAACAATATACTTAACTACATTCTAGCAGTCCGATGATAAAAAGATCAGCTGCGTTTTAATATCCTTGTCACACCTTATTGAAAAACAACTTTGACGTTGCCCTGCACATTGCTTCATGGCACATAGCCATAGTGGCTGTTTATCCGTTGTAGCAAAGTCACAACACGAACATCCCTCAGGATGTGGGACCAGGACGCCGACTCAGGCGCGACCCCGGGAGCTAATGGGGTCGCCAGCCCGTGTGCTGGCGCTACACCCCCTACAAAATTGGATTTTGGATTTTTGCTTTTTGTTTGTATTTCCGCCCCTAGTGAGTAGTGTAATTAGTGATTATCCTATAGTTCATGATTAAGACCGCCCAGTATAATACTCACAGCTTCTACTAAGTCTGCGGCTGTGAAGTCAGCAAACTCAGATTGGCCACGTAACATTACACATTTCCCGACCCCGGCTGCCTTTCCTGCTTGGCAATCTGTGCCCATGTCACCAACAAGCCAACTTGAGCTTGCATCTATATTGTGCTTTGCTACTAGAGCAGTGACCATACCTGGGCGCGGTTTTCGACACTCACACCCTGCCTTGGGATGATGCGTGCAGGCAACTATTTCAGTTATTATCGCGCCGCACCGCCCTAAGTTCTCTTCCATTTTACTGTGAATAGCTTTGAGCATCAGCTCAGTCATGAAACCAGAGCCCACTCCCCCTTGGTTAGTCACGACAAACACGTGGTAGCCTGCTTCATTGAGCTTACGAATCGATTCACCTACGCCTGGGTAGAGAATGAGATCTGCAGGTTTATTGACGTGCTGCTCATTGTCGTTGATTACACCATCTCTATCTAAGAATACTGCTCTCATCATACAACCTCCTGATATAATTATGACGACTGCGAGGACGCACATAGCTGATGGCACATCGCGTATGGCACAAAGCATATCGTGCTCGGTAACCAGGGCGTTCCTAGTTCCTCGTTCCTCGTTAGTGGTTTCGTACACGGAGCACGGTACACAGAACACTGTGGAACGTGACGTTCGCGAGCCTTAGCCTTGGCTCGCGGCTCATAGCTTAATGCTCACTGCCCGTTCCCCTTACACCCTTTACCGTTCTTCTAACGCCTAAAAGCCTAAAGCCTTATGCCTCTTACCCTTATGACTATTGACACAAAGGAGGGTTCCCTCATGCCTACCAAACAACTCCTCGTATTCACTGGTGACGGCATCAGCGTCGGGAGCGGTTTGCCTACGTTTTCCACTGCCACATGGCAGGCTGATAAAAATCTAGCCGATGTCCTATAGTCGGTCAAAGGATTCTCTGTTTTCGCCTTGAATATTAAAACTATCAAAGAAATTAGGAGGACGACACATGGCGCAAAGCTACGATGTAGTTGTTACCGTAAAGAGCCAAAAAGGACACTGCGGTTGGGGTCACAAAGAGGGCGACAGTTGGAAAATAACCGGGACCACACCCTCAGGGATGTGCCTCGCAGGATTCGCCGCTATTCTCCCTGCAGTACGTACATATATGATGGGTGGCGTCCACCCCTGGGAAAAGGACGAAGATGCAACCGATCTGTGCTGCCAGGACGCGCTCAATCCAGTGGTCTTTGAAATCCGAAGAGTTCCAAAGGAATAGGCTGAACGGCATAAAACCCAGAGCGCAATCGCTCTGGGTTTTATTTAATAGGGTTCTCTCCAAGGCGAATGAGGGTCCTCTGGATCCCATACTTCTTGGCACGGCACTAACTCATTATTATGACTAAGAGGATCATTGTTAAAATCCCAACGCTCAACAGTATCGGGATATGGTAAGTCCGGGTAATCAGGATAAGCAAATTCATTTACCCCGTGATGCTGCCCATCTGGCACAAAACCCTGCATCAGCTCTGGGTTGAACTCTTCTGAGCCAAAAGGAATTCGCGGCCTTTTGTGCAACTTTTTCGCCTCCTCCACCTTACAGTAGTTCTAGACTACCCTAGAAAGAGACCGATTATGCATCTACCGTCTAGGCAGAACTAATTCTTGACCTGGGTGTATAGTCGCCGAAGCGGTTAAGTTGTTTACTACCCGCAGGCGGTAGACGTAATCACGCACATCCATGCGGCGTGGTGCGTAATTAATGGCGATAGCCCACAGCGTGTCACCCTTCTCAACCACGTAAGTTTCGCGGTTCTCTACCGAATGGGCTGCAGTCTGACCGACGTAAACAGCGACTCCAATAGCAACTATAACCAGACACAATGCCATAATTAATAAATTACGCACATTTGTTCCCCTCCGAACACTTGTTTCTTTTCCAAGCTAAATATACAAGCACGCGTTCGCTTTGTCAAGCAATCTAGCAAACTAGTGTTTGACCGTATTGACAAACGTGTGATATACTTTTGCTAGATTTTCATGCGAGGGACGGTGTCGGAATGAAAAACGGCTTAACCAGCAGACAATTGGAGATCCTTGAGTACATAAAACAAGAGGTCCGGACCAAGGGGTATCCACCTTCTGTCCGCGAAATAGGCGTAGCTGTGGGGCTGAACTCTAGCGCCACTGTGCATAGCCACCTCGCTCGCCTAGAATCAAAGGGCTACATACGCCGCGACCCCACTAAACCTCGTGCAATTGAGGTTCTTGACGGGGCACCCTTCGTTTCTCCTTCATCTAATACCATAGCTATCCCCCTGCTAGGTAAAGTTACAGCAGGTCTACCTATTTTGGCAGTAGAGAACATTGAAGACTACTTCACGTTGCCTGCCCACTTTGTTCCTTCTGGTGAAGTGTTTATGCTTACAATCCAAGGAGAGTCTATGATTGAGGCTGGTATTCTCAATGGGGATATGGTCATTGTGCGCAAACAGAACACTGCTCAGAACGGTGACGTAGTAGTAGCGCTCCTTGAGGATGAAGCTACCGTAAAGACCTTCTACCGTGAGCCTAACCGCATTCGTCTGCAACCCGAAAATCGTACTATGCAGCCCATCTACAGCTCTAACGTAAGTATCTTAGGCAAGGTAGTGGGGTTATATCGGATTTTTTAGCATGCGTACACGGGATTCCTTCTCCATCTACCCTCCTCTCTGACTGAGATTGTACCGTGAGTTTTCCACAACAGTCAGTAGATTACTCAACCTCACCTCATCCTTGGCACTCCCACAACGTTCTCGTCGAGTTCCCTACTGAATTCCAACGCATTATCGATATAAGTGCGGACAATATCTCGACAAACAGGGCTGTTGCGCATGAGGTTATTTAGCTTACCTTCAGCTATCACTTTCCCCCCTCTAAGTACAATCGCCCATGTGGCTACGCGGAGCACATTAGGTTTGTGGGAGATAATCACGTGAATGTCCAGCTATATAGCTCGCCAGTTTTTCTAGTAGGCTCCGCTCGTTAATTTGCGCGCTAGGGTTTCTAGGCGCAAGTCCTTATCTTCCGCTCCCCAAGCCACCCAATTGTCTTGCATCTTTGCTTTTCTTCTAAAAAGAGCACGAAAGCGTTCTTTCCACAACTACGGCTATAAGTGCCAGTAGTAAACTGATTCTCCCTCCTGCGGCGCGTATGGATGCTAGCTTCACCAGGTGTTCCCGTCCCTCAGGTTTATCGTGACAGAATCGGTGCTTGTAGTGTTGGCGATCTGTATGTGGAGGTACAAAGAACTGCCACCTATGTATTGACTTGGCAGTGGGGTGGGAGATGACCACCAGTTTTTATCGTAGGCGTTCCTGACGCTATTCCATACAAGAGATTCATCATAGGTTGTTCGACTGCGAAAGCAATCCAGCAGTGCTTGCTTATGCCCAGCTTTACAAACACAAATGCTCAATTGTTGTGCTAAGAGGTGCTCGATCGAGCAGACCAGCCCCAAACTCGAGGTACACGGCGACCTCCTAGGAGCGTATGCCTTACTGAAAGCGTCAACGCAAATGAAAAGGTAATCTGTGAACCTATGTAGCAGATTGCCTTGGCGCCGTAAGGACGCCGTGATCTTGCGACTACCATATGTCTGCTTACTATCTTGGTGAAGAGCTTCAATCTCCACAATCAGCGCATCATTCTCTTGCTCACGTTTACTTCTTCGGGCGATTCTCCCATGCGTAGTAACTGCTCTTAGGAACGGCCAGTACCTCGCATAGCTTCGCTACCCGATGCTTATGATGGTGCGCCTTGATGAATATAACTCTCTTTATCTGAGATTCTTCGCGAAGTAGGCCGCCGCTTTTTTTAGGATGTCGTTAATCCACGCTGCTGCTAAATCTGAGTCACAATCTCTCGGGGGTGCCAGATATTCGGATGTGGTAAACCTTACGGTCTTCTCCAGTAAGCATAACCGTATTCCTTTGGTGCGAACTGCCAAACCTCGGTATGGATGATAAAGGTGCGTTAGATGCGGTGCAGCCTTAGTCGGCGTCAATTCCCCCAGAGTGCGTTACAAAACTTTTTCACTATCCTGGGTCTACTTGTCAGTCTGTTCTCCCTGCAAGTACTTGGCGCGACCGGCTGCAAAGCGTGCTACTGGTACCCTAAAGGGCGAACAGCTCACATAATTTAGCGCTAGCTCGCTACAAAACGCGATGCTACTCGGCTCACCGCCATGTTCGCCGCAAATACCTACCTTAAGGCTAGGTTTCGCCTCTCGACCGTCAGCGAGAGCCAGGCGCATGAGACGTCCTACGCCTTCGGTATCGAGCACAGCGAATGGATTGTGCTCCAAAATGTCGTGCGCAATATAAGCAGGCAAAAATTTCGCTTCGGCGTCATCCCGACTATAACCAAAGGTAGTCTGCGTGAGGTCGTTAGTGCCAAAGGAAAAGAAGTCGGCATGCTTCGCAATATCCGCTGCGGTTAAGCAGGCGCGGGGTAATTCTATCATTGTCCCGATAGGAACGCCGTACTTGACCTCGCGTCTTAGCTCCACTTTGCGCCACGTGCTCTCTACTAGCCTCCGCATTACTATCAATTCACGGTGGTGCCCGATCAGGGGTATCATAATCTCCGGGCGCGGGTCTAGACCTTGTTGCAGTAAATCAAAGGTTGCTTCAGCCATAGCTTCTACCTGCATTTCATAGATCCTAGGGGAGGTAATGCCTAAGCGGCAACCACGATGACCGAGCATAGGATTTGTTTCGTGTAAGCTATCAACCTTGCGGAGAGCACGTTCTGCCCTCACCCTTTCACCTTGAGTAGTGGCAGCAGCACTCTGCTCCTGTAGTTCCTCACGGCTGGGCAAAAACTCATGCAGCGGTGGATCTAACAGGCGTATCGTCACTGGGTAGCCATCCATAGCCTTGAGGATACCGTAGAAGTCCTCTCTTTGTACTGAAAGAAGCTTTTCTAAGGCTCTCTCGCGGTCCTCGTCGTGGTCTGCCATGATCAATGCCTGCACAGTTGGTAGGCGGCCCGGTTCCATGAACATATGCTCTGTCCGGCACAGTCCGATTCCCTTGGCCCCAAAACGCCTAGCCAAGCTAGCATCAGCTGGGTTATCTGCGTTGGCGCGCACGTAAAGTCGTGCTGCCCCATCTGCTAGCGTCAACAAGCGCCAAAATTCCTCATTGAGGGCTGGCTCAATAAGCGGAACTACACCAGCAAACACCTTACCGCTCCCACCATCTATAGACAGTGCGTCACCCTCTGCTAAAGTAAGACCCCCGACGGTCACTGTCCTTTTGCTGAGGTTAATGTGGAGAGAGTCTGCCCCACATACACAAGGCTTACCCATGCCTCTAGCAACTACTGCCGCGTGACTGGTCATACCACCCCGACTGGTTAGTATGCCCTCACTGACGATAATTCCCTGAATATCCTCAGGAGAAGTCTCCGGCCTTACTAAGATCACCTTGCTCCCTGTCTTTGTTAGCTTTAGGGCTGCTTCATTATCAAAGACGATGGCGCCGCTGGCGGCCCCAGGTGAAGCCGGTAGGCCTGTTGTCAACTCCTTTAAGGGCTGACTATAATCTATGCCCCTGTGTAACATCTTCTCGATTTGCTCTGGAGAAACCCGTATTAAAGATTCTGCTTGAGTAATTGTGCCCTCGCTGAGCATATCCATCGCGATACGAATGGCTGCTGCTGCGCTACGCTTGCCACTACGTGTCTGCAGCAAGTAGAGACTGCCTCGTTCTACGGTAAACTCGATGTCCTGCATGTCACGGTAATGATGTTCCAGCAAATCCGCTACCTGCTGGAGGTTAGCGTAAGCGTCAGGCACAAGCTCTGCTAGGGTATCCACTGGTTCAGGGGTGCGCGTTCCAGAGACTACGTCTTCTCCTTGTGCATTTACTAGGAACTCCCCGAACAGTTTCTTTTCGCCTGTAGAAGGATTGCGGGTAAAACATACTCCAGTGCCTGAAGTAGGGCCGAGATTACCAAACACCATGCTTTGAATGTTGACCGCAGTACCTAAATTGTCTGGTATGTTATGTAATTTGCGGTAGATCTTAGCCCGCTCATTCTGCCACGACTCGAAAACAGCACTAACTGCCCCCATAAGCTGCTCCCGTGGCTTACTAGGGAAGGGCTTCCCTGTAGCCTTGCTAACAGCTCTGAGGTAATCATCCGTAAGATTTCGTAAACCCTCTACAGATAACTCATGGTCATGGCGAACTCTTTCCTTGTCCTTTATATGCTCTAGCATATCTGCAAAGTCATGGTGCGAAATTCTCAGCACGATTTCTCCGTACTTCTCTATAAACCTACGATAACAGTCAAGCGCGAAGCGCTCCGTGGTCAGCTTACCTATACCCTCTGCAACACCATCGTTCATCCCCAAATTGAGAATGGTGTCCATCATGCCCGGCATAGAAAATTGCGCGCCCGAACGCACAGATACGAGAAGCGGGTTAGCAGGGTCGCCAAACCTTTTGCCTGTAAACTGCTCCAAGCGAGCCATGGCAGCGTCTAGTTCTTCCAATAGCTCGCCAGAAAGCACGTCGCGTTCATAATACTCGCGACATGCTGCCGTAGTAATGGTGAAGCCTTGCGGGACCGGTAGACCTATACGTGTCATCTCCGCTAGCCCGGCTCCCTTGCCCCCAAGCAATCCGCGCATTTCCTTATTGCCATCCTCAAAAAAAAGGAGCTTCCTCTCAGACAAGTTATTACCTCCGATCTCGACGTAATTGGTTTGCACATAGCACATAGTGGCTGTCAGTCCCAAGTGCCAAGTGCCCAGTCGGTCGTTCCTAGTTCCTAGTCCCTAAATGCTCGTTGCTCAACGCTCATTGCTCGTGTCTTTTGATTTTTGTTTTTTGATATTTGATTGACCCAGTTCATGTTTCATGTATCGTGATTATGATTTGAGAGTAGTGATTCGTCCCAAAAAGCGGCTAGCGGAAAGCGCTCTCCGCTCTACACTCACTACTAAATCAGCGCCTCCAACGCTCGCTCTAAGGCTACCCGTACGTGTTGGTAAGTGAGCCCTCCTTGCACATACACAGTATAAGGCTCGCGTATGGGCGCGTCAGCAGACAATTCGCTAGATGCCCCCAACACAAAGGTGCCGGCGGCCATTATTATGGGTGAGTCATAGCCAGGTAATTCGCCAGGCTCTGGCAGTACGTGCGAATCTATAGGTGAGGAGGCCTGGATCCCCTGACAAAACCGTATTGTAGCTTCTTTAGAGGGCATTCTTATAGCCTGAACTATATCGCCCCTTGGCTCAAGAGCTCGAGGTGATGTCTCTCGCCCCAACAGCTCACATACCTGAGCTAAGAGTACAGCCCCCTTTAGCGCAGCGCTAACTGCAGCTGGCGCCAAGAACAGTCCTTGCAGAAAGCCCCTGTTAAAAGTAGTTGAAGCGCCTACCTTGTCCCCTAATCCGGGAGCATATAAACGCTCCGCAGCTAACTCCACTAGGTCTTTAGCGCCAACAATATAACCACCGCTTAAAGCTATACCTCCACCAGGGTTCTTAATCAACGAACCTACGGCTAAGTCTGCCCCAATATGGCACGGTTCTTCTACTCCGACAAACTCGCCATAACAATTATCCACTATTACAGATATGCTCTTATCATACCCTTTAACGACTTCTAGTACTTTGGCGATGTCTCTAAGCTGTAGTGCTCGGCGCCACTGGTAGCCCCTGCTGCGTTGCACATGGACCACACGGGTTTTTGGACTAAGAGCCTCACGCAAGGCATAGAGGTCGACGTTGCCTTCCTCGCGCAAGGGCACTATTCTGTGCGTGATACCCCATGCTGCCAGAGAGCTCTTGCCGGACTGACCTATACCAATGACTTTGTGCAGGGTATCGTAAGGCTCCCCTGTAGCGATTACAAGCTCGTCTCCCGGGCGCAGTATCCCAAATAACGCACAGGCAAGAGCATGCGTACCCGAGGCAAATTGCCCCCGTACTAGGGCCAACTCCCCTCCGAAAATACGGGAGTAGAGGTTCTCAATAACCTCCCTACCCGAATCTCCGTAGCCATACCCACTCGAACCGTGCAGATGGAAATCAGAGACGCGCTCTGAGCGAAATGCTTCAAGTACGCGCCTCTGGTTCGCAATACTAACTGATTCAATCTCTGCAAAGCGGCTAGGCAATAAATCCTCCGCTTGTCTTAACAATACTTGTATGTCCCTCATACTTTTCGTAACTCAGCCTCAACTTTGTTTGCATACTTGGGGAGTATATCGACCACAATATCTGTTCCAGATTCCGTATAGTCTACAGAGTGCACGTCTCCCTTTTCATGTAAAATTACTAATAAATCGCCACGGCTAAAGGGCACGTGTAAGCTATAGCGCTGTGGCTTGTCTGCTAAGGCATTAGCGACTGCTTCTATTAACCTAGCTAGGTTTGTGCCCAATTCGGCCGACACTGGTATGGCTTCGCCCCGAGCAGCAATAATCGGACAATCCTCGACCTTATCTACCTTATTTAGAGCCAGTACAATGGACTTTTCCAAAGCACCTAACTCAGATAAAACCTGTTCGACCGCACGAGCTTGCTCTTCGGCCTCTTCATGCGAGACATCCACTACATGAATTAAGACGTCGGCAAATTTAACCTCTTCGAGGGTTGCTCTAAAAGCGGTTACAAGGTGGTGCGGGAGTTTCCGTACAAAACCTACTGTATCTACTATCATCACCCTACGCTTATCTGGCAGCAAAAGCTCACGAGCAGTAGGGTCAAGAGTCGCGAATAGTTTATTGTGCGCCACTGCCCCCCCTTCGGTCAAAGCATTCAGCAGACTTGACTTACCTGCATTGGTGTATCCCACTAGTGCAACAGTAGGCACTCCCCGGATCATACGATCATGACGCAGCAAGCTCCTGTGCTGGCTCAACTCATCAATCTGCTCCCTAAGGTCTGCCATACGTGACTTAATACGCCTGCGGTCATATTCGAGCTTGGTTTCACCAGGCCCGCGAGTGCGGATACCTGCGCCAGGGTTAGACATTTCCACTCCCCTACCGCGCAAACGCGGCATCATGTATGCCAGTTGGGCAGACTCTACCTGTAGCTTACCTTCTGCGGAAGTGGCGCGCTGGGAAAATATGTCCAGGATCACTTGCGTACGGTCGGCTACCTTAATCTCGAGCTCTTTTTCTAGATTACGTAGTTGCGATGGAGACAGCTCGTCATCACAAATAGCGATGTTACAACTTAGTTGCTCACACAGTGCTTTCAACTCTTGGACTTTCCCTCGACCAAAGTATGTTGCCGGGTCAGGGTTGTCTTTGAGCTGAACCATCCTGCCCAAAACCTCGGCCCCCGCTGTCTCAGTTAGAGACTGTAGTTCATCTAATAAAGCGTCTATTTCAGCTGAATGTGACCGTGATACAACAAATAGGACTGCTTTTTCTTCAAGTCCTCGTTCAACGATATGCAACTGATCATCTCCTCCAGTGCCCCATGGGCAAAAACAAGTGCCTACTTATTGTCGATACGTAAAATGCCGCCCTTAGCAAAGTGTTCCGGAGCCATCTCGCGGATAATAATCGTCACAGCCTCGCGTGGACAGGTAAGACTTCCAGCGATAGCCTCTGTAACCTTCTCAACTAGTTTCCGCTTTTGTTCGATGGTTCTTCCCTGTAGCATCTCAATTTGCACTGTTGGCATATTCATACTCCTCCTTTAAGGTAATACTCTGGTCTTCGCCACTGGAGCTCTTAAATCCTTCCCTCGTAGTCGTAGTCACACGTAGGGCACTTGCCGCTCAGTAGGGCTTTCTCTCGTAAAGAAAGCGGTACTACGGCTTCTGTCACCCTACACGAGACCCGAGCTCCCTCGTAATGACCAAGTAGAAATCCAACCGCAATCAACAGTAAGCCCACAACTATTGTAAGCAACGATACACCCACCTCTCTAGTGCAAAGAATAGCGCATACGCAAACAGTACCAAGAGAGCGTATTCAGTTGCACAGAGAACAGCCATGCAGAATAGCCCTAGGGCGGCGACAGGGTAACGAAAGAACTTGCGTTCGTCAATCCAGTCGTCTATGAGTTGCGCCCCTACCATGACACTCAATGCGAGTACTGTAATGCGAAACCCCGTGAAAGAAAGACTCACTGCAATTGCTAGCAGCACTTCTCCTCTCCCTCTAAGCCTTGTCGGATAAGTGGTGGTATCGGTGAAACCCATTCCTACCGCATATGCCGAGGTGAATAAGGCCACAGTTAGCGTAATGTGGCTAATACAGGCTAACAGCAAACTTAACATCCCATAAGCCACGATACCAGTTCCGTAGCGGTTAGATAAGTTAGGGAGGACTAGGGCCGCATCGTACTCTCTATCTATGCAGTCATCCATAATTTTAACCGCAATCCCACTCAACAAAGCGGCTAATACCACCCTGAGGGCATCAAAGATGGCGAGCGACAACAGCCCGTACCTCTTTTAATCCTGTGCGATTTAACGCAGAGACAGGGACAATATGCTGATTAGGATACAATGCGCGTATCCTGCTCAGGCCAAGTTGTGCAGAACTCTGGTCCATCTTATTGGCTAACAATACATAGATTCCCCTACTTTGCGCAAAACCAGCAATCTGCCGATCAACTTCGGTCAGAATCTGTTCATTTTCCCCTTGCCGCCCCACCAGGGCAGCGTCAATAATGTGTAGGATTAGATTGGCGTCACGTACTTGCTGTAGCGTCTGAGCGATAGCACGGCGCACCTCTTTCTCCTCATGTATGCCTTCGTTAAGCCCTGTAGTGTCCGTAAACGTCACCAGTTTTACGCCCTTCCCTGCGGGCAAACTCAGAACCATGCTCTGCAGGCAACGCGTCTTATGTGTAGTCGGACCAATCAGCTCCTGGCGAGCTATCGATAGTGCATAGTTTTGCCTGGTCGCAAAGCCGTCCGGATATGTGAAGACAATCTCAACTTTATCTAATCCTAGGCTTTCAGCAAAGCTCAAGGCAAATGCGGTCTTCCCAACATTAGTTTGACCTACAATTAAACATTGCCTCATTAGAGTACCCCCTATAACTCCCCTACTAATGCATATGCTAAGGAGTCAGGATGTAATAGAAAAAAGGAGCCGACGCATGTTATACGTCGGCTCCTTTAAATCACGTAAGTCACTTAGTCTTAGAGGGAAAATATTGTCCTGAGCTTGTTTAGGTTCGGTATGCGATGCTATGTGCCATGCGGGATGTGCACCTACCTAGCGTCATGCGCTACTTCCTCAGCATCCATTTCAAAATTAATGGCATTAAGCTAATAACAGAGATCATGCGCACAAGCTGGAGTAAGGCGACTTTAGGTGTGTCTGCACCAAAGCTCATGGAAGCTAAGGTCATCTCGGTCATACCGCCAGGGCTGCTAGAAAAGAAGGCCGTCGCCATATCCCAACCTGTGACCTTCGCCAAGATGAAGCCCGCTACGAGGCTTAGACCGATCATCGAGAAAACCAGTACTGCTACAGGTAGAGCGATAGTTCTCAGTTCAGAAACAGTTTGACGAGTAATGCTGAGACCTAATATTCCTCCAACGACAATCTGAGCTATAGTGCGAAAGTTAGTAGGGATTTCTCCGCTAAAACCAAAGCCCAAGTTAGATACCGCTACTGCCAGCATAGCTCCAACTAGAGCTCCGGCCGGAATTTTAAGCCTAATTCCAATATAACCTCCCAAAGCCGCAATCAAAAGTGTAAGTGCGATGCGTGCCATGCGTGGCATTCCCCTTTCCACTGCTCTCTCTGTGACCTGAGCATCCATATAGCCACCTCCACACCACTAATTATACATTCGATTACCGAAACAAACACCTACCCCCAAGAAAAAAGAGTTCGACCTTGCAGTCGAACTCTTAGGCTCGTTTTTAACCAATTTATCTAAGTGGCATAAGTTCCCTTTTTGCCCTTCGGCTTGTGAGTGAAGAACTCTCTTGTGAGGTTTATAACCACACCACTGAGTCCAAGCAGTGCAATCAGGTTAGGAAGAGCCATAAGGCCGTTGAGGGTATCGGCGATATCCCACACTAGCGATAGTCCGCCGACCGAACCGATTATTATAAAAGGCAGGTACACATAACGATAGATTCTGCCAGCCTTGCTACCAAAGAGATACTCTACACATTTCTCACCGTAGAACGCCCAGCCAACTACTGTGGAAAAGGCAAAGAGTGCGATACCGATGGCGACAATCATACCACCGGGGCCTGGTAGACCTACGTTAAAGGCTGCAGTGGTTAGGGCTGCACCGCGTGCGCCAGTTTCCCAAACTCCGGTTACTAGGATGGCAAGCGCAGTCATGGAACAGATTACGATAGTGTCAACAAACACCTCGAATACGCCCCATAGACCTTGTCTTACAGGGTGGTCGGTCTTAGCGGCAGCATGAGCTATAGGTGCACTACCTAGGCCTGCTTCATTACTGAAAACACCACGCGCTACACCAAAGCGGATAGCTTGGCGAACTGAAGCACCCAAGAAGCCACCGACAGCAGCAGATGGAGTAAATGCGCCTGCGAAAATCAGGCCCAGTGCAGCAGGTACCATGGTAACCCTAGTTAGAATAATGACCGATGCTCCTAAAATATAGAAGATCGCCATGACAGGAACGATTTTTTCGGTGAAAGAAGCAATGCGCTTAAGACCACCGATAATAACCATTCCAGATAATACAAAGAGAATAATGCCGGTAAATAACTTAGGGATACCAAAGGTTACGTTCATTGCATCTGCAACTGAGTTAGCCTGTACCATGTTACCAATACCAAATGAGGCCAACGCACCAAAGGCCGCAAACATGACTGCTAACCACTTTAGCTTTAGTCCCTTAGTGATGTAGTACATTGGGCCGCCAGCCCAACTACCGTCCTCTGTTTTTTCGCGGTATTTAACTGCAAGGACAATTTCTGCAAACTTAGTGACCATACCGAAGAATGCTGAAACCCACATCCAAAAGATTGCGCCAGGTCCACCGGCAGCGATAGCAGTTGCTACGCCAGCAATATTACCGGTACCCACGGTCGCCGCCAACGCAGTGGCGAGAGCTTGGAATGGAGAGATTTCTCCCTCAGCGAGCTCTTGTTTCTCAAACATCTTAAAGAATGTATTTTTCATCACATAACCGAACCGACCAACCTGCAAGAAGTTCAGCTTAAGTGACAAATAGATACCTGTACCAACGATTAGTATAAGCATCGGAGGTCCCCACACAAGTCCATTCAACCAGGCGTTTAGTTCCATAAATCTTTCCACGTCTTTGTTCTCCTTTCGTAGTTGAGTTTTGAGAGATGACTCGTAAAGATGGTTAGGAGAAGTCGAAGTCTGTGAATTACGACAACATGGTCAATTATACACGCATTTTTCTTCGTTTTCTCCCTGTAAATAAATGAAAAGGGTTAGTAATATTACGCAAACCCTTTAATTCGATATCCTATTTTCTCGGGCAGCTACGATCTATAATTTCGGAAAACAATTCAATCGTCTCTTTGTCGCGCTGCTGTGAGGTAGAATTATTTGGCTGATCAGATCTTGCTTGGTTCTTATCTGTATTCTTCTTGTGTTTCTTCATGAGCAACCTCCTTTATGAGTGTTTTTTGTATCTTACCCCTAGATAGATAAAACCTCGCATTTTGCGAGGTTCAGACATCAACCCACATTTTGACCAAAAACTGTTGTGCTTCCATAAGCAGTAGATGCAACCTCTACTAAGCTATCACTGGCAGCGCTGCCATTATACCAGCTAAGCGATGCCACCACCGCGACTACCAATACGACAACAATAACTGCCCTCATTTCTCTCCCCCCTCAAGTCTCTGTACACAGTGTATGACGGAGGAAGGCTGAAGGTTAAAACATGACGAGGCTTCTTTCGACGGGAAATACGGGGAATGACTTTCACTTATCCCTTCAGGGACTCAAAGGCCTCTCTAAGCCAGGGATGCACCACCTTAGGTTTGCTAGCCAAGCACCATTCTACATAGCACAGCACTGCTGCATTGAGTGAGGTGTTCAGCGCGTGCTCTACCGCATCATGAAAAGACGACTCTGAAGCCGGCCAAGAGAGCTTGTCGGCAAGATAACATACCTTTTCTAGGTCAGTTGCTTCAGCCTTAAGGGTCGTGTGGCATTCAATCGCGCGCATCACATCTTCGTCATTGCATCCAAACATCTCACGGGCAATAACTGGTGCAAGCTTCTGATGAAGGATGCCAACGTATTCTATTTCTTCAGGTAATACACTGATATTAGCCTGACGGCACACCTCGACTTTTTGATCATCGGGGATCATCCTGCCGACATCATGTAGAAACCCAGCCATCCGGGCCTGCTCTGCGTCTACACCAAACCTTATTGCCAGCTCAACAGCAGTTCTAGCGACTTGCTTACTGTGTTCGGCTATGTCAGAGTATTCGAGGGTCGTGAAAAACTCTGTAGTATCTTCCTCAAGGTTGCCACTCAGTCTAAGGTTCATGCTACTCATCATCTTCATTCACTGCCCCCCTAATTCATAATATTTGTTCCTACACCTCTACTGCCAAGCGTGCAAAGAAAGCTAACACAACACATGTACTCAGCTCCACCAAAAACACCCCGACAATTGATATAATACAGAAGGCACCTGCCCTTTCTTGTGCCCAAAATAGAGGATGAAATCCTGCACCCAATACTGTGCTCTAGGAGGATAATTGACTTGAATAAGACGTATTTCAAATCGGTCTATGAGATAGTAGCCCGCATACCTGAAGGAAGAGTCGCAACGTATGGACAGGTGGCAGCTATGCTTGGGAACCCTCGTGCGGCACGAACTGTAGGATGGGCTATGCGAGCAGTTCCCTCAGGCCTACGCCTCCCTTGCCACCGAGTAGTGAATAAGACAGGTACCTTAGCGCCTAGTTACGCCTTTGATGGGTACGAGAATCAGCGCGCTATGCTTGAGGCCGAAGGCGTTACTTTTACCAATGCTGGCAATATAAATATGGCTATACACCTTTGGGTAGAGTAATAAGAGCAAGGCTACAAGGTGGAGTGAGTGAAATGAATAAGAGATTGATTAAGATAGCTGTGGGAGCCATGACCCTAGGTGCGGGTGTTTACGGATGGCACCGTATGCAGGTCCGCAAACATGGGAAGCTTGGTTTCTTGGCCAAACCATCAAGATTTATTAAGTACGCCATCACCCTTGAAGCACAGCAGGTACCCCTCTATCGTCAGCTAGCAGACGAAGCCGAGGTAAACGACCAACCGCACTTTGCTACAGGTTTACGAAAGGCAATGTATGTAGAACAGCAGCACTTAGACGACCTGTCGCTACACGCCGAGAGATATGGCATCAGTAATGCTCCCTGGGCACAATTAGGCAATGCGTTTGGCCTAATCAGCGGTGGCATTCTCTCTCTCTTCGATGTCCGAGTAGGCCTCCGGGTTATCGCTGCAATTGAGACCACGGCCGCCGAACACTACCGCGAAGCGTACTACCACCTAAACGATGATGAGCTTAGGAAGTTATATCTTAAGAACCAAGTAGATGAAGAGACCCACTACACGTGGGCAAGAGAGATGCTAGGACAGTATTAAAGCGGGATGTGCATATGGCACATGGCGCATCGCACATGGCGCATGGCCATAGCACGTAGTGTCTGCTCCTAGGTCTCGGCTCTTAGTACACTGTTCTCAGTTACACTACATCATTGGCCACTGCGCAACCTTAGCGCTCACAGCCCGTTCGAGCTTGAGTTATGACTAACAAAAGAGGAAGAAGAGTCTCATTACTCTTCTTCCTCTTAAATATATGAGCGTAGCTCCTCCCATGTTTCAGCGAGGGCCACCTCAAACCTACCGCTTAAGGTTGCCACGAGTAGTTGCACTAAGTCTCAGCAGCTGGATGCTAAGCACGACCCCGAGCAGAAATATAAAAGCGTCCCCAAGCAACAACCATCCCACCTGGGGCTTAGGTAATACCAACAGCGCAGAACCGAGCAAAAATCCCAGCACTGCGTAGTAAGCAAGCGAGTGAAATTTGCGGAAAAGTGTTTCAACCATGCGAATTAACAACAGTGCACCGAGTATCAAACCAAAACCCACCGGCAGCAGCACTGACATGTCAATGCTAGACACAGCTCGCAATAAATCATCATAGACGCCCATGTGCATAAAAATAAAGGAAGAGCTTATTCCCGGCACAATTGAGCCCACGGCATAAATAAAACCGTAGTATACATAATGAAACGCACTATGCCCACTGTCACTAGCCTGCTGCCCCAGCCCGAGAGCCGCTCCCTGATAAACCAACGCTAGCGCCGCGAAGGTTGCTAACAAGTAACGCAATCGAAATCCTTTGACATTAGCCTCCCGTATCAATGCAGGAACACTCCCCGCGACCAACCCCAAAAACAGTAGCTTTACTTGGTCGGGTGCCTGTTGCATCAACCACCCCATGACATTGCTAAAGGCAAGAACTCCGATGGCCCCCCCAAGAACGAAGGGAAATAGAAACAGTGAGTTTCCTTTCAAGTCGCGAAATAGATGGCTGAGTGCCCTAATTATGGGCTCGTACAAACCCATCGCAGCGGCCAAAGCACCTCCGCTGAAGCCAGGGGTTATCGCAGCGACACCAATTACGACACCCAGAAACACGTCTCTTAAGAAGTGCATCGCCAACCCTCCTTGCTCTGTGACACCTAGCAAGCATTTACCATCCACTGCTATGCTACCACGAGGACAATCCTAAAACCTACCCCTTTGTCGTGAAAAAAGAGGAAGAAGAGCTAATTACTCTTCTTCCTCTTTAATATCCTCTGGCAATATCAGCATCAGCTCTTCGCGCGAAGACCGGTCCTTTTCGAACAGCCGTACAGCCTGCTTGCGGATACCGCGTTCTATTAGGTTCCGCACCAGCCGGGCGTTACCAAAGTTCTCGCGATCCTTGTATAACCGCTGGGATAATGTAGCACCGAGTTTGGCCTCGGACTCCTTGCTCAGCCTATATTGCCTTCGGTCAAGCATGTGCTGGGCGATCTTCAATAGCTCATCAATGCTATAGTCTTCGAAGTCGAAGATAATGGGGAACCGTGAACGTAGGCCGGGATTAACCTTGAGGAAATCATCCATCTCTACGCGGTAACCGGCGAGGATGACAATGAGGTTATCCTTATGATCCTCCATGGCCTTAACCATAGCATCGATTGCTTCTTTACCGAAGTCCTTTTCGCCACCGCGGGCTAACGAGTAGGCCTCGTCAATAAAGAGGATACCACCTAAGGCGCGCTTAATCTGCTCCCGCGTTTTCTGTGCGGTATGGCCGATATACTCCCCTACTAAATCTGCCCGCTCGAGCTCAATGAGATGGCCTTTAGGCAGAACCCCCATTATGCGAAAGACCTTGCCGAGTAGACGAGCGACCGTGGTCTTGCCAGTGCCAGGATTACCCTTAAAGATCATATGTAATACCAAGGGCTCGGTAGTTAATCGTTCGTTCTCGCGGCGTTTTTGAATATGTATAAAGGCCTGTAGCTCCTTGACTAAACGCTTAATTCTTGAAAGCCCAACGAGAGATTCCAACTCTCCCAACACATCATCTAAACTAACTGCCTGTATGGGTGCTGCAGGTGCCGGATTGACCACCCCTCTCTCCCGCTCTTCCCCCGGAGGGCTGGCGCGAAACTCTAGCTCCCGCAGAAACTTAAACGCTTGGGCTACGCTAATCTGACCCGCCTCAAGCATTGCATATACTTCGTCGTATGTACGTGGATGCAACTCGCCCACCTCCAGATGCTAATTATAGTAGTATATGCGGGGGGCGTTTCGTTTGCTTACAGCCAACTGGGGACTCCGGCAACTGCATTCCTTGCCAAAGTAATCCCCTATATCAACATGGATCGCTTCCCCTCCCGAGGCAGGACAGCACGTTGCCGACGTCGAATACTCTGCCAAGGGAGGGATTTTAATTGAGTCAAGAATTCGCACAATATAACCAGCACTTTGTATGTACTGAGGCAGAAGCTCGGGAGCTAATCGAGCAGGCTAAGCACGTTATGGTTGCCCACTGTGGATGCCGCAAGAGCGATGGATGTAGCCGTTCTCAGAGTGAAGTGTGTCTATGGTTTGTCGACAGCGGTGGTTTCGAGTCACGACCCATAACAAAAGACGAAGTCCTAGTCATCCTGGCCTACGGCAAGGAGATGGGCCTAGTCTTTAGGCCGTTTCGCAGTTCCACCAATAAGAACTCTACAGAGGGCATATGTCTCTGCTGCGTAATTGACCAAGACCTCTGCTACGGATGTGGTCTCTGTGTGTCTGCATGCCCCAGTAATTGCATCACCATGAGCCTCGGTGACGCGCTATGAATACTTTTTTCTGGATAGTTGATCTACTTATACCTATCATGATGATTGTCCTCGGATTCCTTTTGCGCACCTACCCGCCTAAGTCCATCAACGGGATTGTGGGATACAGAACAGCCCGCTCTATGAAATCTCAGCCCGCTTGGGATTACGCTCAAAGGCGCATCGGGGATGTATGGATCAAGTTTAGTCCATGGTTGCTTGTAGCCATCATCCTCAGCAAGATGTTGGTGCCCCTAGACGCAGAGACACTGAGTTTAATCCATATGGGAGTGAGCCTTTTTGCTCTCATTCTTGGCATACCCCTTGTCGAGAAGGAGCTGAAGGATAGGTTCTAAGGCTTTGGATCAAAGAGAAATGGCCCCGGATAGCAGTTATTGACGAAGAGGTGGGCAGCAGTGGCTGTAACTGAAATAATTGTGAGAGAGTTTTTGGGAATGGACTACCCACAAGTCTACAGGGTATGGGAGCGCTCAGGCCTGGAAATGCGTACTTCTGACACCTTACCTGAGCTACAGAAGGTACTGGATCGTAACCCTGACTTATTCTTGGTCGCTGAAAGTGAAGGGATAATTGTTGGGGCGGTGCTCGGAGCCTTTGATGGCAGACGAGGCTGGGTTTACCACCTAGGGGTTGACCCGTCATACCAGAATAGAGGGATAGGTACAAAGCTAATGGCCGACTTGCTAGAGCGATATAGAGCCAATGGGGTTAACAAGGTCAACTTGATGGTTACTGCAGACAATCTTGCTGTATGTGAGTACTACAAGAAGATGGGCTTTATTCTTCATGACTATGTGGTGATGGGGATACCGCTGCAGGGGAAGTATTAAGGGCCGACAGCCGGCAGCCGCTAGCAGGGTGCGGTACTAGCTGGCCTAGGCGCAGAGGTCGCCAGCCCATGTGCTGGCGCTACACGTTTGCGGGAGTGAAAAAGAGGAAGGGTGAGTTTGATGACGTGGCCGACGCATATAGTTGCGGTTGCAGGGCTTGTTGAAGATGGTAAAGGGAATGTATTACTAGCTAAATCTACGCACCGCAAGTCATGGGAGTTTAACGGGGGCAAGTGGAGATAGGCGAGAACCTAGAGGAAGCGTTAGTACGCGAAATAAAGGAAGAGACCGACATTAACGTAACCGTACGTTGTCTTGTAGGTCTATACTCCAATATACAGCAGTCCACGTGGTACGACGGGGTGACGCCTGTACCTACCAAGCTGATGCTAGACTTTCTCTGCGACTATGTTAGCGGCGAGCCGACTACTTCAGATGAAACTACGAAGTAATCTGGTGCCCACGCGAGCAGGCCCTGGATATGATTACGTTGCCAGCGTATAGGCTTCGAATGCAGAACCTGTTGAGCTTCTCGGGTCAGGTATTCTACCACGCATATTCTACAAAACCGTTCGAGGAGCATTATAGTAGGATGGTGTAGGATAACGAATGAGAGTGACGGGTCAGGATTGGTTTGATAGTACATAGAAGGCCACGTATGGACGTCGAGCCCCTGGGAGAAGGGCACAACACTATTGCATAGTTTCACTATGCTTCCGGGCAGCGCATGTTGTGCCCCTACACTAGTAGCCATTCTAATAATCGTTCCTTCAGTGGTGTCAGTGTCCTCCAGTGCCCGACAGCCATTTGCGTGCACAATGGCGATAGGGGGACAGTGTTCTCAGTGTTACCGTTACCCTCCCTCCCCCTTCGCCCCCAAAGTAAAAACCCGCGCTGCTAGCGCGGGTTTTATTAATGCTGTTAGATTTCGTCGTTTAAATTAATGTTAACTGGACGGGTGGGCTGTACCGTAGAAATAGCATGTTTGTAAACTAGCTGTTGTCGCCCTTCGGCATCAAACATAACAATAGTGAAGTTATCAAAACCCTTAACTACACCCTTGAGCTGATAGCCGTTTACGAGAAACACAGTGACGGGAAGGTTTTCCTTACGGACTTGATTAAGAAAAGCGTCCTGCAGGTTAAGTACCGACTTAGTCATAAATCTGGCCCCCTATCTCTCTCTACTTGCCTCTTAATTGTATTATATTTGCCACTGCTTTGCAAGAATTGGCAGTATCTCCTGTTGCGCCTGCTCCATGTTAGTGACATCGACCCACTTAACACGGGTATCGGCACGAAACCAAGTAAGCTGCCGTTTGGCATAGCGGCGAGTCTGAAGCTTAATTAACTCCTTGGCTTCTTCTAAGGTTAAACGCCCCTCTAGGTAAGGCAGCAGCTCTTTGTATCCTAAGGCTTGTTGAGCTACAAAGCTCAATCCCATATCAACGAGTGACTTTACCTCATCCACTAGCCCCTCTTTAATCATCTGCTCTATACGGAGGTTTACCCTGGCGTAGAGCTCTTCGCGTGGGCGGTTTAGACCGATAAAGATAGCGTCATACACCGACTTGTTTACATCTTTTTGCTGCTCCCAGAAACTCAGCGTCTGCCCGGTTGTTTCGTACACTTCTAGAGCTCGTACGATACGGCGTTCGTCATTTGAATGTAGGCGCTGTGCAACCCTTGGGTCGACTGACTGTAGACGCTTATACAAAGCATCGAGCCCAGCCTCTCGTACCTGCTGCTTGAGTGAATCACGCACGGTATAATTGTTTTCTACCTCGATAAAGTTATAGTCATCAATTGCAGCCCTGACGTAAAGACCAGTTCCCCCAGAGAAGATGGGTAGCTTACCTCGGGCAACAATGCCATCTACAGCCTGTCTCGACAACCTCTGGTAATCAGCGGCGCTAAAATTCTCTCCTGGATCCACTACGTCTATGAGGTGATGGGGTATGCGCTCACGCTCCACCAGTGAAGCCTTAGCCGTACCGATATCCATGCCACGATACACTTGCATGGAGTCAGCAGAAATAATCTCGCCATCCAGTTCTTCTGCTAAGCGCAGGGTAAGCTCCGTCTTACCAACGGCGGTCGGTCCGACTATTACTAAAACCTGTTGCTTCATAAATCACCTCGGGTGAAATAACTTAAATAACTCGTCCTCGCTATATTCCAGTTCAATGGGCCTCCCGTGCGGGCAGGTAACAGGCAGTGCGCAAGCGTAAAGCTGATCCAGTAGTTCCACCATCTCAGATGCCGACAGCCTAGTATTAGCTTTAATTGCAGATCTACAGGCCAGCGATATAGCTACTTTCTCCCAAACAGAACTGGTGCGCTCTGTGGAGAGTTCGGACATCAGATCTCGTAGGGTTTGTTCGTCAAAGTGGCCGCGGTAAGTAGCAGGAATGCTACGAAGTAAATAAGTATTGCCGCCAAAAGGCTCTAGCCTAAAACCTAGCTCGTTTAAAGGCTCTAGAAAACGCGGTACGAAATGCGCATAAGAGCCAAAGTCTACACTGATGGGAATAGCCAGCTCCTGCACATAACCTTCTATGCTCCTTATGAATTGCTCAAACAGGATGCGCTCATGAGCAGCATGTTGGTCAATTATAACTAGCTTGCCTTTTTTCTCGACAAGGATATAACTATGCAGAACTTGGCCAATAAGGCGATACGAAGCTATTGCTGGGAGGATTGATATCTGTTCGCGAATGGCCGGAGCTACGGGGCGTTCTCCTCCGTAGCTGTCTCGCTTAGGCATCGGGGCAGGATCCTCAAAACGCATGGCAGGAAGTAACGGCCCTATTGTACTGCCGCCAGACTTAAAGGAGTAATCCGCTGCGGTCTCGCAGCTTACTGCTATTTGCTCCTTGGCCTGGGTCATAAGCTCTACCTGGGCTCGAAGCATGGTAATAACCTCTCCTACTACTGCCCGCTCGTCCTGCAGCCGCACTTCAACTTTAGTGGGGTGAACATTTACATCTACTTCCTGGGGATTCATGGTGATATGAATGACACCTACGGGATAACGTTTGATCGGCAGTAGGGTCCGATAGGCCTCTTCTAAGGCGAAAGCCAACCCACGATGCTCGATATACCGTCCATTAAGAAATAGAGTTTGCCAAGTGCGATTATTGCGGTGGAGCGCTGGTGTACCTAATATTCCAGATAGCCCTACTGTCTTACCCTGAACGGGTCCAAAAGAGCGTAGCTGTTTAGCGGCCGATGCTCCAAACACAGCTAAGGCAGTATCTATTAGGTTATTATTACCAAGCGTTTGTAACACTATTCGTGAATCAATGGTAAGGGTAAAGCGCACACTCGGGTGAGAGAAGGCTAAGCGTTCAATCACCTGTACCACTCGTTGCGACTCAGCGGTCTCGCTCTTCATAAACTTAAGCCTAGCGGGAGTGTTAAAGAAGAGACCTCGTACCTCTACTATGGTTCCCTGTGGCATGCCTACTGGTTTAAGCTCTAGAATTTCGCCCCCGCTGCAGATTAGCTCATGGCCTGCATTGTCAGCCGGCTCCTTACTTTGTATACGTAACTTACTCACCGCAGCGATGCTAGGCAAGGCCTCACCCCTGAACCCCAGTGTCCCTATGGAGAATAGATCGTCAATTGCCTTGAGTTTACTGGTAGCATGGCGAAGTATGCTTAGCTCTAAATCCTTTTGTCCCATACCACAACCGTTATCCGTCACACGAATCAGAGTCATGCCCCCGCCTTCTAGATCGACGGAAATGCTTGTGGCGCCAGAGTCTAGGGAGTTCTCAACTAGCTCTTTAATAGCTGAAGCAGGACGCTCCACCACTTCACCAGCAGCTATTTGGTTGACTACTTCCGACGATAAGACGTTTATCTTCATAATGATCCTACTTTCCCTGGGCCTTGGCTTTAAGCTCATACAAGAGGTTGAGTGCTTGCAGAGGAGTGAGGGCATCGGGAGCGATACTATTCAGACTATCTAAAACTTCTAAAGCGAGCTCGGTGTGTTCGCCTAGTACTGTAGACGCAGCCGTTTCTGCTACAAAGTCAAAGAAGTTTATCTGCGCTGGTCCAGTTTTTTGGTGCTGTTCTAGTTGCCTTAGTACGGTGTAAGCCCGCTCAGTAACCATGCGAGGCAACCCCGCTAACTCCGCAACGTGAATGCCGTAGCTCTTGCTAGCCTTGCCCGGTTGAACCCTGCGCAAAAAGACTACTTCTCTACCCCTATCTAAGATAGCTACTGTATAATTACGGCAGCGCGCTAGGTTATCTGCCAAGCTTGTCAGCTCATGATAGTGGGTGGAGAAGAGTGTGCGCGCTTTGACCTTCTCGTGAACGTATTCCATAATGGCCTGCGCGAGAGCCATGCCGTCATAGGTGCTAGTGCCACGCCCGACCTCATCAAAGAGAATCAGACTGCGCTCGGTAGCTTCGCTCAAGGCCAAGCCTGTTTCGGTCATTTCTACCATAAAGGTACTCTGTCCAGAATAAAGGTCATCGGCGGCACCCACGCGGGTAAAGACGCGATCAACTAAGCCAATTTCGGCTTTCTCCACTGGCACAAAACTCCCTATCTGCGCCATTAAGACGATTAAAGCTACTTGTCGCATGTAAGTAGATTTACCTGCCATGTTGGGGCCAGTGATTACTGCTATTTCTCCCCTGCTTAGTTCTGTATCGTTAGGAACAAAAGCGTGAGTACCGACAATGCGTTCAACAACTGGGTGGCGACCACCACAGATGTTGACGGCTCTACCGATCGTAACCTGCGGCCGGTTATAACGGTAACGACTAGCAGCCTCAGCTAGGGATTGAAGCACATCTAGCTCCGACAAGCGCCTAGCCACCTGGATGATAGAATGAGAGTAGCTCGCCACTTTTTCGCGCAGAACTACAAAGAGGTCATACTCCAACGATTTGAGCCGATCCTCAGCTGTAAGTACCGTGCTCTCGTACTCCTTGAGCTCCTCTGTGATATAGCGCTCTGCATTGACTAAGGTCTGCTTGCGATGATAATGGGGTGGGATTTGGTCCGTGTTAGCCTTGGTTGCTTCGAGGAAGTAACCGAAGACTTTGTTAAAGCCAATCTTAAGCGTCCTAATTCCTGTTGCCTCTCTCTCACGTGCCTCGAGCGCAGCTAGAAAGCTCTTACCGTCACGACTGATGCTCCGTAAACGGTCGATCTCTGGATCGAAGCCTACCCGAACAATCCCCCCGTCGCGACTACTAATGGGTGGACTGTCATCTAGAGCCTTGAGCAGAGTCTCATTAAGCTCACAGTGTGGGTCAAGGCCGCCTGTTATAGCTACTAACATCTCTGCTACTACAGAATCAAGGACTTGCTTTATCTCACCCACCTTAGCGAGGGACTTAGCTAGAGCCAAGAGGTCCCTAGGGCTAGCCATTGCCGACGTAACTCGAGCTAACAATCTCTCAAGGTCGTATACTCCTTCAAATGAGTCACGCAAATCCTGTCGCATGACACCACGATTGATTAACTCTTCTACCGTCGATAAACGCTGCTCTATGTGATGTATATTTAAGAGCGGTTGTTCAAGCCACAGCTTGATTAGCCGTGCTCCCATGGAGGTAACAGTATGGTCTAGGACCCATAACAAAGAACCCTCCCGTTCGCCATTGCGCAGGGTGCGTGTCAGCTCTAGATTGCGCCTTGTTGTTAAATCGAGGGTCATTACCTGACCGCGGTTATTGACGATGGGCGCGGTAAAGTGGCCAAAGCCTCCCACCATCACCTGCTGCAGGTAATGCACAATCTCCCCTAGCGGCACGACATATTCGTCCGGAAGGGGTGTGCTAGCATTAATAAGCGAGTACAATTCCCGGGCAACGGACGCATCAATGCCCACGACTTTTCTCTCTAGAGCATCAACGCGCTGTAGCGCCATGGTGATAAGCTCGGGCAGAGTTTCTGGTACGATCGCCTCACGTGGGGCCAGCCGCGCAATTTCGTCTGCCGCTAGCTGAGCAGCGCGCTCCCCGACAAAGGGAAAGATAACGACAGAACCGGTTGTATACTCCACCGCCACTAGAACACTCTGTAATTCGGCCTGATGCCAAGCGACTATGAAGTTAAGAGTGTCTGGCGGGGCGTCTTGATATGTACCAGGCGTAATAACGCGCACAACGTCGCGCTTAACTAGGCCTTTAGCTGTAGCCGGGTCCTCAACCTGCTCGCAAATTGCCACCTTCATCCCAGCAGCTATGAGTTTAGCAATATAGCTATCGGCGGAGTGAAACGGTATTCCGCACATAGGTACTTTGCCAGCTTGTCCACCGTCGCGAGCGGTGAGGGTAATTTCCAGAATGCGCGAACCAAGCTTCGCGTCATCCATAAACATTTCATAAAAGTCACCCATCCTAAAAAAGAGGATGGAATCTTTATGCCTATTTTTAATCTCCATGAATTGCTGCATCATAGGGGTATAACCTTGCACCTGAGGCTCACTCCTCTCAATGGTTTAATTATAGCAGGAATAGCTACAAAGATGGGTAGCTACTGAAAGGTTGACTTTGGGTCAGCTACTGGGAGTATGATTCTGGACAGCTATTGTAAGTATGACGTTGGGTCAGGTAATGCGAGGAGAGAGCAACTCCAATAGCACTTCGTTCCTACAGTGTATATCAGCGTCTCTAATCAGTATAAATCGGTGATACAGTTTCCTCCTGTTAGTTCTCTGTTCGATTTGGCATAATCGCTGTCTTATGCGATAATCAACTGTAGATTCGTTAGGAGGCAGCAAAGATGCAAACTACGAAAATTTATATTTTACTAACTAATACAGGAACATTTTTTACACGGTTGCTCGGACTCTGTTCGCGGAGGCCTTACAACCATTCTTCTATAGGCTTTGATATTCGCCTTAATGAAGTTTATAGTTTTGGACGCCGTAAACCCCGCAACCCGTTTATTGGCGGTTTTGTACGCGAACACATTAGATCGGGCCTCTACGCGCTTTGCCCAGGCACAAGTTGCACCTTGTACGAATTTGAGGTTACAGCAAAGCAATACGAGCTGATTAGACAAAACGTATGTGAGTTTGAAGTAGAGAAAGAAAAGTACTCCTATAGCCTGATTGGAGTCATGGGGGTAGCCCTAAAGACACCTGTTAACCGTAAGTACTCCTACTTCTGTTCACAATTCATTGCAACAGTACTTGAGCGTAGCGGAGTCTACCTATTTGATAAACCATCTGGGCTAGTCACACCCGAGGATTTTAGACAACACCCCAAGGCTAGACATATTTACGAGGGGATGCTGGCTGAGTATCCGGCAGAGGCGGAGGTCGGATAAGCCGCCGACCAACAGGAGCATAGTCAGGAGAATTTTATTTTTATGGTCAGGAGTAATTAAAGAGCCGCGAGTACGTTTGTGCGTAACTCGCGGCTTTCGTATTACTATTCTGTCCGCGCCAGTCCGTGTTCCGCGAATCCCTAGTGCGGCAGGCCAGCTTGCTCCCCGATGAGGCTCCAAGTTTGCACCTTAGTTATCTTCACATCGACTAACTTACCTACTAGCTCTTTTTCACCTACAAAATGCACTAGTTTATTGGTACGAGTGCGCCCCGTAAGCTTTGACGGGTCTTTTTTGCTGGGTCCTTCTACAAGCACTTCGAGCACCTGATGTTGTAGTGGCAAGTTACGTTCAAATGTGGTTGCGGTAACTGCTTCGATTAGCCTCCCCAGCCTCTCGCTTTTTTCGCCTTCGCTGAGTTGATCTTCTAGCCCAGCGGCGGGAGTACCTGTCCGTGCTGAGTAGGAAAAGGTGTAAGCAGAATCGTATCGCACTTCCTTCACTAAACTAAGTGTATCTTCAAAATCTTGTTCAGTTTCACCGGGGAAACCGACAATGAAGTCAGTAGAGATAGAGGCATTCGGTAATACCTCGCGGATTTTTCTAACGAGAGATAGATAATGCTCGCGGGTGTAACCCCGATTCATGGCCTTGAGCATATTATTGCTACCACTTTGCACCGGAAGATGGAACTGTTCGCACACGCTCTCTGAGCTAGCAATTGCATCTACAAGCCTTTCCGTAAAGTCTCTGGGGTGTGATGTCATATAACGTATGCGTTCTAAACCTTCTATTTGGTCGATCTGCTCAAGTAGACTAGCAAAATCTACGTCGATATCGAGATCCTTCCCATAGGAGTTAACGTTCTGACCCAGCAACGTTATCTCACGATAACCCCTCTTAACTAAATCGGTTATTTCGTTTACGATGGCATGGGGCTGTCGGCTACGCTCCCGACCGCGCACATAAGGCACTATGCAATAAGTGCAATAATTATTGCACCCATACATAATAGTCACCCACGACTTCAGTCCGTCATTGCGTAGGCGAGGTAAGTCTTCTACCACCCCTTCGGCCTCGGGTAAGACTTCAAAGACTAGTTCACCAGAGGCACGTGCTTGTTCGAGCAAGCGAGGGAATTCTGGTAAGTTATGCGTGCCAAAAATGAGGTCTAAGTATGGGTATCGGGTACGCATCTTTTCAGCTACGTCGTCTTGCTGCGTCATACAACCGCAGACACCTAGAATCAGTGTAGGCTTGAGCTGCTTAAGGTGATATAACTCGCCAATTTTACCGTAAACCCTGCTCTCGGCATGTTCACGCACACAACAGGTAATAAGCAAAATAACGTCAGCTTCTTCTTCCGACAAAGCCTTAGCGTAGCCCAGTTTTTCAAGATGACCAGCGAGAACTTCAGCATCCGCTTCGTTCATTTGACAGCCAAAAACATGCAATAAGTACTTCATATGTAGCCTCCACGGGTTAGTCTCAATATATTGTAGCACAGCATACTACCATAGGCACGTGACTTGGGGTGTACTTAAATTGTTATGCTTCGGTTCGGAATGGTTACGCTTGACACAGAAGAGACTGAAGGATTACGGAATTCATTATTCGTTCTTTTCAGTGCCTTCCCTTATGTCCGGGCCTTCTGTGTCAAAAGGGCTCTTCTAAAGTATCCTCACCATGTTTCAATCTATTTTAGAAAACCTTCCAGCAACTCTCCTGCATCGTGCGTGGAGTTAGGTTTAGCTAACTGTTTAGCGAGTTTGGACATACACTCTAATCTTAACGAATCGTTTAGCAAATCTGCTAGCTTGGGAGCAAGTGTAGCAACCTCAAACTGTACAGCCACTAACTGTTCCACTAGAAATGCGGAGTTCCGCCACTCCTGCCCGGGGATAGGCGAGATGATGGCCATCGGCAACCCCAGACTTAGGGCCTCCGAGGTTGTGACCCCCCCCGGCTTGGTTACCAGTAGATCGGCCGCAGCCATCTGAACCTCGACATTGTCCACATATCCAAATACATGCACGGTATTGTTGAACTTCGAAGATTTTAGCTCGTTGTACAAACTCTCGTTCTTACCAGCAACAATTAAAATTTGGCATTGCTTTAAGTAATGATCCACCACTCGAATCAGTTCGGGCGGTGTACCCATACCTAGCCCTCCACCCATTATCAGAATTGTAGGAAGATTAACTAATCCTAAGCTTTTTTGAGCTATAGACTTGCTAGGAGGCTTAGCAAACTTCTTACGAATGGGAATCCCTGTGGGCGCTACCTTGCCCTCAGAAATACTATTAAATTTATGATGGTAGTTGAGCTTAGGGCTAGCCGTGATGTAGAGATCGACTGCAGGATGAATCGACAAATAGTGGATGGCGTAATCTGTCATCACTGCTACTAGGGGTATTTTGACATCTAGCTTTGTTTTTAAAGCAGAGAGCAGACCGGTAGGAAAAGGATGTGTACAGATAATGGCATCGGGCTTAAACTGAACCACAAGCTTTTTAAAACCAGATGACAAAAGGTTGTTAATTACTGAGGTGAAGTCAAAAAGTGCTGGTTCCTCCACTAATTCGTACAACCTAGAATAAATACTTGGAGTGAAGCGGAGCATCCTCAGATAGCTCTCTAAAATCACCTTGGAAAAAAAGGGGCTAACAAACTCGAGGGCATCTATGACCTGCACTGTGTGACTGCGCTCTTTTAGTTCGGTTTCTAATGCCCTAGCAACCTGATTGTGGCCATGACCAATACTGACAGAAAAGACGAGTATGTTCATAAATTCACCGCCCTAGTCTTATAAATTGTATTATCCCCCTTCGCCTAGCACACTATATGGCAAAGGGGGTTTGCATATGAAACCAAAGGTTATATGTCACGTAAATACGTGCACACATTTCCTACCAGGCGATCTCTGTGGTGCGGCTAACATTGATATTCTGCACGAAGAAGAAAGTAAAATGAGCAATACGGCTGAGCAGACCGAATGTAAAACTTTCTACCATAGACAAGGAATTACCGACTATCTGGGCTCGATGGACAACGTAAACTGGGGTGGCATTGCTAACACTATTTTAACTGCTGGGAGCAAGGAAGTCTATCCGAGTGTTACGTGCATCGTCGATAGCTGTAACTTCTGGTCTCTCGGTAACTTGTGTCATGCTGACGCCATAGAAGTCACAGGCCAAAGCGCAAAGGAATGCCAGGATACTAATTGTCATACCTTCGTCCATAAATAGGGAGCTCGCAAGAGCTCTTCTTTTTATGGGCAATTACTCATATGCTTAGCTAGGAGGTGGCAGGATATGAAACGTGCCTTAGCGGCTTTGTTGCTATGCGCTCTAGTAGTAAGCGGTATTGCTATCGTTAGGATGACAGGGGTGGAGCGCGTTCACTTTGTGTTTAACCCACAGGGCTCTACAGTCTATTCGCCTTTTAATGCTGTGGTGGACAGAATTCGCATTGGAGTAGAACGGGTGGCAGTACACCGCTACTTTACTATTTATAGTTACGTTACCGGCGACGAAAGCCATATGGAATTACTGCTCATGTTAGAACATCTTGACAAATTAGCCCTACAGATAGGCCAGCCGGAAATCCGTGTTAAAGATAACTTGGGGAATTTACTGACCCCGTTTCCCTATTATGAGGTGCTGGGCTATCCGACAGACGACCCTCTCGGATATAAGTTGACTCTCTGGACGCGCTTCCCCCCTCCGGAAAAAGAAGTAAGCCATATTGATATCTATTGCAAATACCTAGGCAAGTCCTTTGAGATAAACTCTGTACCAATTCGCTAGCTCCGGTCGGTAAACCGGGGCTTTTATTTTCTTAATGTGCTATAATATATTGGGTTTATTACTCAAATGATATATCACATTAGCGAAAGGGGTTGTCCTACGTGACTCATATTCCCACGAAACTACTTGCCCCGATTTGTAAAACCGTTAGGCGCGACATCGTTGAGATGACTCATGCTGCTGGTTCTGGTCACCCTGGCGGGTCCCTCTCTGCGGTAGAGTTAATGGTGGCGCTGTATTTTGATACATTGCGTCATAATCCTGAGGATCCGAAGTGGGATGATCGCGACCGCTTTATCTTGTCAAAGGGTCATGCCTGCCCAGTTTTATACTCGGTATTGGCACGGACAGGCTATTTCTCTCCCGATGAGTTAGTGACTTTGAGAAAACTCGGTAGCCGTTTACAAGGGCATCCTGACATGCTTAGCCTCCCAGGGCTAGACTCTTCGAGTGGTTCTCTGGGCCAAGGGCTGTCTGTTGCCAATGGGCTAGCTATCGCCGGTCGGCTCAATAAGAAAGATTATCGTGTCTATTGCTTATTGGGTGATGGCGAGCTACAGGAGGGTCAAGTGTGGGAAGCGATTATGTCCGCTGCCCATTACAAGCTTGACAATGTCTGTGCCATGGTAGATTATAACAATCTCCAAATCGATGGCTGTTGCGAGGATGTCATGGGTATTGCGCCTCTGGCAGACAAGTGGCGTGCTTTTAACTGGCACGTAATAGAAATCGATGGTCACGATCTGTCCCAGGTGTCAGCAGCTTACGCGGAAGCAGCAACGACAACTGGAAAACCAAGTGTCATTATAGCGCGTACAGTAAAAGGTAAGGGCGTATCATTTATGGAGAATGTTGCCGGATGGCATGGTACGGCACCCAATAAAGTTCAGTTAGCCGCAGCGCTAGCTGAACTACAATAAGGTGGTGGGCAGAGTGTTAATGAAACCTACACGTGATGGATATGGTGAGGCTCTGTTGATTTTAGGCAAAGAGAACCCTGATGTTCTTGTACTTGATGCGGACTTAGCAAAGTCCACCCGAGCTGACTGGTTTTGGAAGGAATACCCTGAACGCTTCTTTGATATGGGCATTTCTGAGCAGGACATGCTAGCGACTGCAGCTGGCATGGCTTTGGGAGGTAAGATCCCCTTCGCCAGCACCTATGGAGTGTTTGTAGCTGGGCGTGCCTGGGATCAAATTCGCACTACAATTTGTTACGCTAACCTAAATGTAAAAATGGGCGGCGCACATGGTGGCATATCTGTTGGCCCTGACGGTGGCACACACCAGTCTCTTGAAGAAATTGCCCTGATGCGTGTTTTGCCAAACATGACTCTAATACTTCCCTGTGATGCAATCGAAACACGGAAGGCGACCTTAGCAGCAGCCGAAACCAACGGACCTGTTTACTTACGCTTTGCCCGTGAGGCAACACCTGTGGTTACCACGGAAGATGCTCCCTTTGAAGTTGGAAAGGCTATTACTATGCGCCAAGGCAGCGACTTAACTATCATTGCCGCAGGACCTGTTCTTTATGAGGCATTGCTGGCGACTGAGGCTTTGAGCCAAAAGGACATTAGTGCTCGCGTGGTGAATATGCACACTATTAAACCTCTCGATGAGGCAACTATTATTGCTGCAGCTGAGCAAACTGGTGCATTTGTAACTGTAGAGGAGCATCAGGTCTATTGTGGCTTAGGTGGTGCTGTGGCAGAATGTTTGGGCAAGCACTTCCCTGCTCCTGTGGAAATGGTTGGAATTATGGACACCTTTGGTGAATCCGGTACTCCAGAAGAGCTCGCGGTAAAGTACGGCCTTACTTCAAAAGAGATCATAGCGGCGGCAGAAAAAGTGCTGCGGCGTAAAAGGAAATAAGGGGGAAGAGTTATGTTTGAGCATTTGTTGGCTAAGCGCATGTCTAGGCTTGGCACAGAGACTGCCTTTGAAGTATTTGCTAAGGCCAAGAGATTGGAGGCAGAAGGCAGAGATATTGTGCACTTGGAGATTGGCGAACCCGATTTTGATACCCCGACAAATATCCGCCAAGCAGCCGCTAGAGCAATTGAGAGTGGCTACACCCATTACACGCCTGCGGCAGGCCTAATCCAGGCACGTGAGGCTATCGCTTCCTATATCACCCGCCATAAGAACGTCCCAACTGCTGCTGACAACGTGGTTATTGTCCCAGGCGGTAAGCCCATTATGTTTTATGTTATTCTTGCTCTAATTGAGGAAGGCGACGAAGTTCTCTATCCCAACCCTAGCTTCCCAATTTACGAGTCTTGCATCAACTTTGCCGGTGGCACGCCAGTACCCATGCCATTATTAGAGAAGAACCATTTTAGGCTTGATATTGATGACATGGCTAGTAAGATTACGGAACGTACCAAACTTATTATTATAAATAGTCCTGCTAACCCCACCGGTGGAGTGTTAACTCCGGATGATATTCGCCGCATTGCTGACCTCGTACGCGGTAAGAACATTATCGTTATGTCAGACGAGATATATGATCGCATCATATATGAAGGGGAACCGCTCTCCATCGCTTCCCTGCCCGACATGAAAGACCAGACTGTCATCCTTGACGGATTCTCCAAGACTTATGCCATGACTGGTTGGCGCTTAGGCTATGGCGTCATGCATCCTTCCCTCGCCGAACGGATTACAAAGATGATGGTTAACTCTAACTCCTGTACTGCTGCTTTCACCCAGATGGCCGGCATTGAAGCTCTTAACGGCCCGCAGGATGAGGTAGACCGCATGGTCGCCGAGTTTAAAGCTAGACGCGACCTAATTGTGGCTGGCCTCAACTCCATCCCTGGTGTTAGTTGTTTACTTCCTAAGGGTGCCTTCTATGCCTTCCCCAATGTCTCCTCTTTTGGCAAACCTGCTAAAGAGATTGCTGAGTATCTACTTGTGAATGCTGGAGTGGCAGTCCTCGGCGGTACGGCTTTTGGATCTTACGGCGAAGGGTATCTGAGATTATCCTATGCTACCTCTCGCGATAATCTGCAAAAAGCTGTAGAGAAGATGGATAAGGCGCTGAGGACGCTGCGGTAAGCAATTGAATATGTTTCATGACTCATGAAACATGAACTATAGCGCTTTCCGCTCTCCGCTTTTTAGGGGTACGAACTCAACGAGGAACTAGGAACGACCAACTATGCGCTATCTGCTATGTGCCATATGCCGTTCCAAACAGGTCATGATTCACAGTTCATGAGTCATGTTTATTCAAAGAAGAGCAGGTCCCCCCTGCTCTTCTTTCGTTATTAAAGGTACAATACTATTGAGGTGATTTATGTGGGTCGGCGTATTGGGGATTATATAGGTATTATTTTTGGTTCTGTTATTGTGGCTATTGGTTTAAACGCACTGCTCATCCCTAACAAAATCGCTGCAGGGGGCGCTAGTGGCATAGCTACTATTCTCTATCACATCTTTAAGATATCGCCAGGTATAGTATTACTGGCTATTAACGTGCCTCTACTTATAGCTAGCTCTCTAATATTCGGGATGCGCTTTGGTGTTTATACTATCATAGGTAGCCTCGCAACTTCATTGGCAGTAGAGCTTACCCAAGGTATACCTTTACTCACTAGTGACCCCTTACTAGCGGCACTTTATGGAGGAGTAGTTGCAGGGGTCGGCATGGGGATAGTCTTCCGTTTCCGAGGCTCAACGGGCGGCACGGATATCGCAGCCAAATTCCTTTCTCATTATACCGGCATAAGCATTGGACAATCCCTGTTAGCCATAGACGCCCTTGTCGTGATTGGGGCTGGCATTATCTTTGGTGCTGAATTTGCACTGTATGCTCTTATTGCTATTTTCGTAACAACCAAGCTTATCGACGTTGTTCAGGAGGGCTTTTACTCAGCCAAGGCTTTGTTTATAGTTTCGGGCAAGGCGGATGATATCGCCCACGAGCTCATGACTCGACTCGACCGCGGGGTAACTGTGTTTCCCAGTCGTGGCGGCTTCAGTAAGCAAGACAAGTCCACGCTGCTATGTGTAGTGGGGCGAACTGAACTAACTCGAGCTAAAAGATTGGTGTTAGAGGTAGATAGACAGGCATTTATCGTGGTGACAGACGCACACGAAGTATTAGGTGAAGGCTTTAGGGTAGAATGATTAATCCCCCCCTGCCATAGATTGTGTAGGGGGGGGATTTTTATGCAGGCAGTTATAATGCAGTCGGTGCTCGCCGGTCTCGCTACTGTTATAGGTGCAGTTATAGCCTTGGGCGTGGGCAAACCAGGTCCTAGACTTACTGCACTACTACTGGGATTTGCCTCTGGAATAATGCTGTTCGTGGTAGCGATCGATCTCCTACCACACGCCCTAGCAGCAGGCCGGACTCGCACAGCCATCGGTGTTATACTGGGAATCTTAGGTTGCAAGTTGTGCGACATTATCATCGCTAACTACTTGAGAAACAGTCCCTCTCTTTATGGTAAAAGACGGCACTTTTTTAGAGTAGGCTTAATGGTAGCTCTAGGTATTGCCCTGCATGATTTGCCTGAAGGCTTGGCGATAGGGGCTGGATTTGCCTCCTCTGGGGCCATCGGTACTTCTCTGGCTATTGCTATAGGGCTTCATAATATACCTGAAGGACTAAGCGTTGCAGTCCCCCTAATACTAGGGGGGGCTAGCAAATGGAAAATGTTTGGACTTTGCCTGTCAATATCCTTAGTCACGCCCCTAGGAGCAATTATGGGCTCTCTTGCGTCGTCCCTCAGCTCTGCCTTCATTGGCATGATGCTGGCCTATGCCGCCGGAGCCATGACCTATGTTGTGGCTGATGAGCTAATCCCCACCGCACACGAGTTATCCCGTTCAACCGGGATTCTAGGGCTTGCTCTAGGGGCGGTGGTGGTGGTTTTGTGGCTTTAACTAGAGGTTAGAGGTTGGACATGGGAATTTGGTTCCAAGGGGGAACCCGGATATCGTCAAGAATGCCACCGGGTTTCTAATACACTCTGACCACAAGAAACAAGCGACTTATGACTCAACACTACTTACTGATCTCCACGGTATCGCCGTTCTTAAGACCACAGGCATTGGCTTCATCGGTATCAACATGAAACTCCAGTGCGAAATCTGGGCGCACGCGAACGATGACATTGTGAAGGGTCATGCTACGGTCGCCTGGAATGTGAACGTTGACCATTTCTCTGTCTTTTACGCCGAGCTGCTCAGCTTCGCTGGTGTGTATATGAATATGACGCCAAGCCAAAATTGTGGCCTCGGATACTTCTACTTCGCCTTGTGGTCCACGAATGCGTATACCCGGGGCAGCTTTGAGGTCACCAGACTCGCGGAGGGGCGCCTTGATGCCAAGTTTGAAAGAGTCGGTCATGCTAACTTCTACTTGGGTAGCTGAACGCACAGGACCTAAAACTCTTACTTTCTCAAGTTCACCCTTAGGACCCAATAGGGTTACTGTCTCTTGAGCGGCATATTGTCCAGGCTGACACAAATCTTTCATTACTGTGAGCTCATACCCAGTACCAAAGAGAATCTCCAAATCCTTCCTGGATAAATGCAAGTGACGATTGGATACACCTACAGGTACCTTCATTGTATAATTTCTCCTTACCAGTTTATGTTTTCGACAGGGTGTGCACCATCTGCTAGAATTAGCAGAGAGGTGACAGCTATGAATAAGAGGTTTACAGCAGCTTTGGGCCTAGGAGTTGCACTCACTACCATTATTATAACTGGTGTGGGCGAGGCCCCTCAAGTTGAAATTACCGTACTATCTACTATAACAGATGATTCTTCTCTGAAAGCAGCTCCGTTTAGTGAACATGCAGTTGTCGCTGGCGATACTCTATCTGGTATTGCCTCCAAACACGGCATTGACACCACTACGCTGGCTCATGCAAACGGCCTGAACATTAATTCCACCTTGCGCATCGGACGCCCGCTATTAGTCCCCGCAATGTCTGGAGCCATACACACTGTGAAACGTGGAGATACGTTATGGGACGTGGCGCGAGGCTATGGAGCCTCGGTTACAGCTATTGTTGAAGCTAATCCTCAGGTAAACCCTTCTGCACTACGTCTTAACGAGAAGGTGCTGATACCAGGTGTTAAATCGCGCAACACTGCAGTCAATCTATCCACGTCTACTAGTACAAATAGCGGGACAAGCACGGGTTTCAGTTGGCCAGCCTCGGGAAGAATTACTTCGGCTTTTGGTCCACGCTGGGGAGCTTTTCATGCAGGGATTGACCTAGGGATTCGCACAGGTACAAATATCAGGTCTTCAGTAGCTGGCACAGTAACATTTAGCGGCCGTGCAGGAGGGTATGGCCTACTAGTTAAAATCTCTCATTCCGGTGGATACGAAACTCGTTACGCCCATAATTCAAAATTGTTAGTAAAGCCGGGCGATAAGGTAACCGCAGGCCAGATAATTGCCCTAAGTGGTAACACTGGTAACTCCACTGGGCCACATCTCCATTTTGAAATCCGCAAAGCCGGTGTCGCGCTAAATCCGATGAAGCACCTACGGTAGGTGGGTAGTTCCTAGTTCCTTGTTCCTGGTTCCTTGTAGAGTCGTTGGTTCCCAGTTCCCAGTGCTTGGGCGTTCTTCGTAGCTTTTCTTCTAGAGCCTAAAACCTTACAGATTAGCTATGCAACACCAACAGGAGGGGCTTACGCCCCTCCTGTTGGGTTTTAGCCAAGAATTGAGAGCAATACACCTGCGGCAACAGCAGAGCCTATAACACCGGCCACGTTTGGTCCCATAGCGTGCATGAGTAAATAGTTGCTGGGGTTAGCTCTACGGCCTTCAGTTTGAGACACACGAGCCGCCATTGGTACGGCAGATACACCTGCAGAACCGATCAGAGGGTTGACCTCTCCGCCAGTCAAGACATACATCAACTTGCCCAGCAGCACTCCACCGGCAGTGCCTACGCAAAATGCGGCAAGACCTAAGCCGATGATATATAGCGTTTGTGCTTGCAAGAATTCTTTCGCATTTGCCGTTGCACCAACGGTAACACCGAGGAATATAACGACAATGTTCATAAGAGTGTTTTGGGAAGTATCGGATAGGCGCGTTACAACTCCAGACTCTCGAAAGAGATTACCTAACATGAGCATGCCCACTAGAGGAGCAGCAGGAGGCAGTAACAAACTTACTAAGAGCGTGACTAATATGGGGAATAGGACCTTTTCGACCTTGGATACTTCCCGTAACTGCTTCATGACTGTTTTGCGTTCTTTCTCAGTGGTTAGGAGGCGCATAATCGGAGGTTGGATGATTGGTACTAGCGCCATGTACGAGTAAGCTGCGATGGCTATCGCGCCAAGTCTATGCGGTGCCAAGCGAGAGGCTAGATAAATAGCCGTCGGACCGTCAGCACCACCAATAATGCCTATCGCACCTGCCTCTTGCGGGGTAAAATTTAGCGCAATTGCGCCTATAAAGGTAGTAAATATGCCGAGCTGTGCGGCGGCTCCCAATAAAAATGTCTTTGGATTAGCAATAAGCGGACCAAAGTCGGTCATGGCGCCTACCCCTAGGAAAATGAGAGGCGGGTAGATGCCTAGTTTGACGCCTTGATATAGGTAGTACAATAACCCCCCTGGCAAATTGCCTTGCGGTCCGTCCATCAGACCAGCCATGGGCAGGTTAGCAAGTAACATGCCAAAGCTAATGGGCACTAAGAGCAACGGTTCGTAGCCCTTGTAAATGGCTAGGTACAGAAAGACGCACGATACACCAATCATGAGAAGGTGTCCGCCCGTCATGGTAACGAAGCCGGTCGTAGCCCAAAGATTTACTAGTATCTCAAAGATTTCTGCTAACAAAGCTCTTCCTCCTTAAGCCTAACCGATAACGACAAGGACGTCACCAGAGCTAACTGTAGCACCCTTTTGTACTCTAATCTCTTTAACAGTACCGTCGGCGGTGGCTATGATTTCATTTTCCATTTTCATGGCTTCTAAGATGACCACAGGCTGACCAAATTTAACGCTGTCGCCAACACCAACTTTTACATCGATGATAGTACCAGGCATCGGGGACGTTATGCTACTAGCGCCGGCTGAAACTGGAGCTGGAGCGTTCTTAACTGGTGCTGCTGCCTTGGGGGCTCCGGCACGTGCAGGAGCAGCAGCAGGACGAGGAGCGGTTACAACGGGAGCAGAAACTTGGGCCCCCTCAGCTCCTACCTCTTCTATTTCTACCTCATAAGCTTCACCGTTAACAACAATACGAAACTTCTTTAACATTATTTCAGTCTCCTCTCCTAGTTGCTTTTTCGTACTACAGCGTTTGCCCTTGCAACTTGCTGCCAGGATGTTTTGACATCTGCGTCACGCTTAATCGATACAATATTGGCCGGACGGCCGCCGAGACACATGGCTACGGCAGCGCTTATAGCTGCTACCACAGACGGAGATAATCCTTCCGCAACTGTTTCTTCTTGAACTACTGCTGTTTCAGCCACAGGACTAACGGTTGCATTAGACTTCTGTCCCTTCCGGTCAAAGAAGATTATACGAAAGCCGACCATCACTAATTGCAGTACATAGAGGGCTGCAAATACGATGCCCATACCTATGGCAGTAACTTTTAGTCCAAACATTAAATCTTCAATACGCATGAGCTACCCTCCTAGACTGGGAAATTGCCGTGCTTTTTGGACGGCCTTGATTCGCGCTTAGTGGCGTTAGCCTCAAGTGCGTTAGTTATAGTCCGGCGAGCATCACGAGGGTCGATTACGTCATCTACCATGCCGCGGGAAGCAGCTACGTACGGGTTAGCGAACTTGTCGCGATACTCTGCTATCTTCTCTTTGCGAGTCTCAACAGGGTTCTCAGAGTTAGCAATGTCATCTTTGTAGAGAATATTAGCTGCGCCATCTGGTCCCATAACAGCAATTTCTGCTGTAGGGAAAGCAAATACTGCGTCGGCGCCAAGCGATCGGCTACACATGGCCAAGTACGCGCCTCCGTAAGCCTTGCGAATGATGAGGGTTATCTTTGGCACAGTCGCCTCTGAGTAGGCGTAGAGCATCTTTGCGCCATGGCGAATGATGCCACCATACTCCTGACTTACACCTGGCAAGTACCCTGGGGTATCTACAAGGGTTACAAGTGGAATATTGAAGCTATCGCAGAAGCGGATAAAGCGAGAGGCCTTGTCGGAAGCATTAATATCTAGTGAGCCGGCAATAACCTTAGGCTGGTTAGCCACAATGCCAACAGACTTTCCGTTAAACCTACCAAAACCAACTACGATGTTTTCTGCGAAATAGGGCTGGACCTCCATGAAATCACCCTCGTCTACTAGCTCAGCAATTACCTCACGAGCATCGTAGCCGCGATTTGCTTCTGCAGGAATAAGCTCTAACAGACGGTCAAGACTTCTGCTTACTGGATCTTCGCTAAGGACTACAGGGGTTTCGTCTAAGTTGTTGCTAGGAATGAAAGTAACTAAACGGCGCACCTGAGAAAGACAATCTTCGTCAGTGGAGGACATGAAGTGTGCGACGCCACTAGTGGTATTATGAACACTGGCGCCACCGAGGTCTTCCATGCTTACGTCTTCACCAGTTACGGCCTTAATTACTTGTGGTCCAGTAATAAACATTTGGCTGTTACCGCTAGTCATAAAGACAAAATCAGTTAAGGCAGGGGAATACACTGCGCCACCTGCGCAGGGGCCCATGATAACTGAAATCTGTGGTATAACACCAGATGCTAAGGTGTTACGGTAAAAGATATTACCGTAGCCATTCAGAGCGTCCACGCCTTCTTGAATACGTGCGCCACCTGAGTCGTTGATGCAGATCATAGGGGCACCGTTGCGCATGGCCATGTCCATTACCTTACAGATCTTCATGGCATGGGCCTCACCAAGCGAGCCACCTAATACGGTGAAATCTTGGGAAGCTACATAGACCAAGCGACCTTCTATGGTACCATACCCAGTTGCTACACCTTCGCCTGGCGCATCAATTCCGGCCATTCCTAAGTCGGTACAGCGGTGTTTTACAAAGAGGTCGGTCTCTACAAAGCTACCTGGGTCGAGCAAGAAGTTAATACGCTCGCGTGCAGTTAACTTGCCCTTCTCTTTGTGCTTTTGAATGCGCTTTTCTCCGCCACCAAGAGTATTTATGTGGCGTCTTTTCTCAAGATCCTTAATTTTGTCTAACATCTAGTTACCCCCTTGCTATTCTGAGCGCTCACAGAGTTCCACCAGAACGCCATTGCTGGCTTTTGGATGGATGAAAGCGATCCTTGCGCCATGTGCTCCAACGCGCGGTTTTTCGTCGATGAGACGTACCCCTTTAGCTTTGAGCTCTGCTAAGGCTTCTTCAAGATTGTCCACACGGAAAGCTACGTGGTGGACGCCCTCCCCTTTGGCCTCAATAAACTTGGCAATAGGACTGTCGGGGTCAGTCGCTTCGAGGAGCTCAATACTGGTCTCTCCGATAGGGAGAAAGGCAACCTTGACCTTTTGCTCGGGAACAATTTCTTCGCCCGTGCAACCCAAACCTAAACTTTCAGCATAGAACTCGAGTGAGGCCTCTAAGTTTTTAACCGCTACACCAAGATGGTCAATCTTGTTTAGCATCTCGCTCAACCCTTTCATTTATATATTTACGGGACAAAAACCGTCCCACAGTATAAACATCGGTCCTACCCTGAATTATATCAGCAAGCTTAGCATCAACATCAGCTTGAGAACGCGCGAAGAAATCTGACATTAAAACTGAAGTAACGTACCCAATTAGTTCCTTGCGTAGCCGTCTCTCGCGACGACGCTGCAGTTCACCCGAATCAGCTAGGTACTTGTAGTGTGCATCTAGTGCAGCCACGAGCTCCGTCACACCTTGGCCAGATGACGCAACAGTAGCAAGCACGGGAACTTTATGCATACCTTGCCCCTCCTGCATCTGTAAGGCTGCCTCAATCTGCCTGAGGGTACGATCGGCCCCGTCTTTATCAGCTTTGTTGACGACAAACACATCTGCAATTTCCATAATGCCAGCTTTCATAGCCTGTATGTCATCACCTAGACCAGGCACCGCTACAACAACTACAGAATCAACTGTCTCCACAACATCAGTTTCTGCTTGGCCGGTACCCACGGTTTCGATGATGATCACCGAAAAACCGAAGTGTTCTAGTAAGCGTAACACACGTGCTGTGGCCTGAGATAGGCCGCCTACACTACCACGTGAGCCCAAACTACGGATGTAGATGCCATCACGCCCACTGAGTTCTTGCATGCGGATGCGGTCTCCCAATATAGCTCCGCCAGAAAAGGGACTAGACGGATCAATTAGTAAAAGACCTACTTTCTCTCCCCGGTCAAGGAAATCACGTGCCAATTTAGACGTCAAGGTACTCTTACCCGACCCAGGTGGACCAGTGATGCCGATTATCCGAGACCCACTTAGGCGCGGAGACAGGGAAGCAAGCAATTCGCTTGCCCCCTCCTCGCTATCTTCCACCAAAGAGATAGCCCGAGCTAAAGCTCTTATGTCCCGAGCTTCGAGCCTCTCCAGAAGGTTATTTACTGCCTGCATGGCTGCGAATGAAGTTTACGACATCCCCCGTCGATGTTCCTGGTGTAAAGATCTCTTTGACGCCGCTCTCCTTCAAGAAAGGAATATCATCCTCGGGAATTACCCCGCCGCCCACCACTAGTATGTCTGCAGCATCTTTTGCTTTCAGTAACTCGACAACACGAGGAAACAAGTGATTGTGAGCGCCAGATAAGCAACTAAGACCGACAACATCTACATCCTCCTGTATAGCTGCTTCTACAATCTGTTCAGGAGTTTGGCGCAGACCTGTGTAAATTACTTCCATGCCGGCATCCCTAAGGGCGCGAGCTACTACCTTCGCACCGCGATCGTGCCCATCAAGGCCGGGTTTAGCAACAAGAACGCGAATTTTCCTCTGTTCGGCCATGCTCATTCCCCTCCTATAGCATGTCTTCTGGGCGGTACTCGCCGAAGACCTTGCGCAATACATCGCAGATTTCCCCAAGTGTAGCGTATACTCGCACAGCATCTAAGATTGCAGGCATAACGTTTTCTCTACCCCGAGCAACAGTGTCTATGTTAGCGAGAGCTTGCTCCACTGCATTAGTATCTCGGGTACTACGCAACGTCTTTAGTTTTCGGGCCTGCATTTCGCCTACAGAGGCATCTACTCTAAGTAAACCTTGAGGGGGGGCCTCTTTGACTTGAAATTGATTGACGCCGACTACGATGCGCTCTTTGTCTTCAATCGAACGCTGCCAGGTGTAGGCGCAGTCCTGAATTTCTTTTTGAATGTAACCCTTTTCAATAGCCTTAATGGCTCCGCCCATGGCGTCAATCTTTTGGATTTGTTCCCATGCGCCTTGCTCAATCTGGTTAGTGAGGCTCTCAACGTAATAAGAACCTGCCAAGGGGTCTACAGTATCTACAGCCCCACTCTCGTACGCTATGATTTGCTGGGTCCGTAAGGCAATGCGTACCGACTCTTCCGTTGGCAGCGCTAGAGCTTCGTCACGAGAGTTGGTGTGTAACGATTGAGTGCCACCCAGAACAGCGGCCATTGCCTGCAATGTGACTCGAACAATATTGTTGTCTGGTTGTTGGGCCGTAAGGGTGGAACCACCTGTTTGGGTGTGGAAGCGAAGCATCAGGGAGCGGGAGTTTTTTGCTCCGAATCTCTCCTTCATGACCTTTGCCCACAGCCTGCGTGCCGCACGGAACTTAGCTATCTCTTCAAAGAAATCGACATGCGAATTAAAGAAAAAAGAGAGACGCGGAGCAAAATCATCGACATCGAGGCCAGCATCAAGGGCGGCCTGTACATAGGCAATCCCATCACTTAGTGTAAAGGCTACTTCCTGAACTGCAGATGAGCCCGCCTCACGAATGTGATATCCACTGATGCTGATGGTGTTCCATTCGGGAACGTTCTTATAGCAGAACGCAAAGATATCCGTAATTAGGCGCATGGAAGGTGTTGGCGGGAAAATATACGTACCACGGGCCACGTACTCTTTGAGGATATCATTTTGAATGGTGCCACTGAGCTTATTCATAGGTACGCCCTGCTTCTCGGCCACGGCAATATACATCGCCAATAGAACTGAGGCAGGTGCGTTGATGGTCATAGATGTACTAACCTTGTCCAAAGGAATGTTGTCAAAAAGCATCTCCATATCGGCCAATGAATCAATGGCGACACCAACTTTACCTACTTCTCCTTGAGAGAGGTAGTGGTCAGAGTCGTAGCCTATTTGGGTCGGCAGATCAAACGCGACACTGAGGCCTGTTTGGCCTTGTGCCAGTAGATAACGGTACCTGGCGTTTGATTCTTCGGCTGTAGCCATACCAGCGTATTGCCGCATAGTCCAAAAGCGACCACGGTACATGGTAGGCTGTACACCGCGAGTAAAAGGATACTCGCCTGGAAGGCCGAGGTCCTCGGTGTAGTTAGGGTCAACATCTAGGGGCGTGTAAACACGCTTAACCTCTAGATCTGACGCATTGACGAACTTATGTTTGCGCTCAGGGTATTTACCTAAAGTCTTCTGAGTTTTTTCATCCCACTGAGTAAAAACATTGCTCAGTTTTTCGTCCAAATCATAACCCTCCTTGAGTGAGGAATACTGTATACATTATAACATTTGCACAGTAATCTGAATATGCATCGGGAAAGATTAAACTAGTAAATGACTGGTCGCTGGTGAGTTGCCATCGGCCGACCGTCCCGCGTAGGGGCACAACATGTTGTGCCCTAGGCACGGCATGCCGTGCCCCTACAATTGGGAAGGAACTAGGAACGCCTAGCATCCTAACTCATCTAACATTCTGTAAATATGCTGCCCTCCCGGCCTGAGCCGGGAGGGCGTTAGATTTTATACCCAGCCGTAAAGTTTCATGGCATCTGCTACGCGGCGGATAGCCACTAAGTAAGCAGCGGTGCGTAAGTCTACCTTCTTTTCCTTGCCCATGTTCCAGAGGGCATTAAAAGCGTTAACCATGTTGCGCTCAAGCTTTTCGTTAACTTCTTCAACAGACCAGTAGTAGTTCTGGAGGTTCTGTACCCATTCAAAGTAGGAAACAGTCACGCCGCCTGCATTACAGAGGATGTCTGGAATGACAACGATGCCGCGTTCGCTAATCTTTTTATGAGCGTCTGCTGTGATAGGGCCATTAGCACCTTCAGAAACAATCTTGGCCTTAATCAAGTGCTGGTTCTCCATCGTGATGGTGTTCTCCAAAGCAGCGAGAACGAGTACATCAACGTCGAGAGCAAAGAGCTCTTCTGGAGTAATGCTTTCGGTACCAGCAAAACCCTTAACAGTGCGGTTGCTCTTAACATAATTGATTAAAGCTACTGCATCCATGCCGTCAGCGTTGTATGCGCCGCCACCGAGGTCAAACGCTGCAACAACCTTAGCGCCGAGCTCTTGAAGGTATAGACCAGCATAGCTACCGACGTTGCCATAACCATGAACTGCAACCTTAGCGCCCTTTAGATCGATCCCCATGGCTTTGCATGCTTCCCGGGTGGTTATAACGACGCCACTACCTGTAGCCTCGGTACGTCCGAGAGAACCGCCGATAAGAACTGGCTTACCAGTAATGACGCCAGGGTTGTTATAACCCTTCATAGCGTTAAACTCGTCAACCATCCAAGCCATGATCTGTGGGTTGGTATTGACGTCGGGAGCAGGGATATCGATTTCAGGACCGATAAAGTCGCCGAGACGACGTACGAAGCCACGTGCGAGGCGCTCTAATTCGTTCTTAGAGAGCTTGCTGGGGTCAACGATGATACCGCCTTTGCCACCGCCGTAGGGAAGACCAATTACGGCGCACTTGAAAGTCATCCACATAGATAAAGTCTTTACTTCGTCGAAAGATACGTCTGGGTGGAAGCGAATGCCGCCCTTCGCAGGACCGTTGGCAGTATTATGTTGGGAACGATAGCCAATGAATGTCTTAACTGAGCCGTCGTCCATACGTACGGGAATAGCTACTTCCATGGCACGTTGAGGCGTCTTGAGAATCTCGTAGTAGTTGTTGTCTAGACCTAAGAGATCGCAAGCATCCTTGATTTGGGCTTGCACTTGCTGAAATACATTTAGATTTTCCATTTTGACTAGCCTCCTCTTTATTAACGTATATAGCCACTAGTAAGCATGTATTTCCCTACTAGTTGGTACCCGAGAGCCAAAGCCTTACGATTGAGGTCCTCTGTTCCCTTTGGTACTCTCCTTAGCACTGCAGCTTCGAGGGACTCGGGGGATACCACCTTGGCGACAGCGTTTAGAGCACCAAGAGCTACGATATTAGAAACGATAGGTCGCTTTAGTTCATCGCGCGCAGCCTGGATAATAGGCAGACTTAACACGCCTGTATCACCATTGACGTTAACGCTAAAATCTACAATTACTACTGTGTTTGCTGGTAAGTTTTTAGCGTATTTCTTGTAGGATTCTGTGGTCAGGGCGAGGACTATATCCGGAGCTGTTACTTTCGGGTAGTCTATGGCTTCGCTACTGATGATGATCTCGGATTTGCTAGCACCACCACGAGCTTCGGGACCATAACTCTGACTCTGTACTGCGTTCTTGTCCTCATGCAATGCAGCTTCTGCTAATACTATACCCGCGAGTATTATACCCTGTCCACCGGAACCACTCAAACGAATCTCATGACGCATGTTTATTTCATCTCCTTCGCTTGTAAGGAGTCAACGATATTGCGGTAAACCGCTGTATACTCGGGTGCCTCTGACTTGTGCAACTCACCAATAATGATTTTCCCTTGCATTTGATCTGAGGTAATCTTAGCAGATGCTGCTACCGTCACACAGTTTTCTTTTTGGGCGTTGAGCATATCTACCGCTGTACCCTGCTTATTCTTGCGACCGTAGTAGGTAGGGCATTGCGAAATGGCCTCTACAACTGAGAATCCGGGGTTAAAAATAGCCTTCGTGATTAAGTCTGTAAGCATTACCGCGTGGTATGCGGAACCACGAGCTACATAAGTAGCACCAGCCGCGCGGGACAATTCGCAGATATCAAAGTTGCGGTCTACGTTGCCGTAAGGGGCCGTTGTTGCAAAATGGCCCTGTGGGGTCATAGGAGAGAATTGACCAGATGTCATACCATATACGTTGTTGTTCAAAATTATGGTAGTGATGTTGATATTGCGGCGACAGGCATGAATAAAGTGATTGCCCCCAATCGCCAAAGCATCACCATCACCCATAATTACAATTACATTAAGCTCTGGCTTTGCGAATTTAACACCAGTTGCAAAGCCTAAAGCTCTGCCGTGTGTGGTGTGCAGTGTATCAAAATCCATGTAGCCAGGAAGACGCGAACTACAGCCGATGCCAGATACCACTACCGTACGGTCTTGGTCTAAGTCTGCTTTTTCAATAGCGCGGGTTATGGCACCCATAATAATACCATGACCACAACCAGAACAAAGGATATGCGGGAGACGGTTATTCCTCAAATATTTCTCGTAGGCGGACATGCTACTGCACCTCCTTAATACGTGCAAGAATTTGTGTAGGCGTAATTAGTTCGCCATCACCACGTAATACACCATGCACAGGCGCTTTACCGGCTACATTACGCTCTACCTCGAGGATTAACTGTCCCAAGTTCATCTCAGCTACAATTACTTGCTTGAGCTGAGGTAAATACTGCTGCAACTCATTGGCTGGGAAAGGCCAAATGGTGATGGGACGGAACAGACCAGCCTTTATTCCAAGTGCACGAGCGTCTTTAACAGCACGAGAGGCTGAACGGGCTGTTGACCCATAAGCTACTACCATGATTTCGGCGTCTTCCATCATCTGAGTCTCGATCTCTACTATATCATCGAGGTTATTGTCAATCTTCTTGTGCAAACGGTCAATTAGTATGCCCGCTTTCTCGGTGTCATTGGTAGGGAATCCAGTCTCGTCATGGGTTAAGCCAGTTACGTGATAGCGGTAGCCCTCGCCAAAGGAGGCCATGGGTGGTATAAGGTCAGCGTCAGGCTGATAAGGCCTATAGCCTTCACGCCCTACGCTAGGTTTCTTACGTGTAAGTACGTTATCCACATGGTCTGGAATCTCTATACGCTCCCGCATATGCCCCACTACTTCATCTAGGAGTAAGATAACGGCCGTACGGTACTTCTCTGCAAGATTAAATGCCCGAATTGTTAACCAGAAGGTTTCTTCGACAGAGGAAGGGCAGAGAGCAATAACGGGATGGTCGCCGTGAGTTCCCCAGCGGGCCTGCATCACGTCGCTTTGCGAAGGCGAAGTGGGAAGCCCGGTACTGGGACCGCCGCGCATAACGTTTACTATTACACATGGAATTTCTGTATAGATGGCATAGCCCAAATTCTCTTGCTTTAGTGAAAAACCAGGACCTGATGTTGCTGTCATGGACTTAGCTCCAGTTAGAGAGGCCCCAATTACGGCAGCCATGGCGGCAATTTCGTCTTCCATCTGAATAAATGCACTGCCTACCCGCGGCATTTTTTCAGCCAATAGCTCGGCAATCTCTGTAGATGGCGTGATAGGATATCCTCCGTAGAACTGAATACCAGCTGCTAAAGCGCCCTCGACACATGCTTCATTGCCCTGCAATAGTTTAATTGTTGGACTCACTTATTTTGCACCCACCTTTATGGCAATATCAGGACACCGGATCTCACATAGACGACAACCAATGCATTTTTCTTCCGAAGTAATTAACGGGAAGCCTTCTGCATCGGGGGTGAATACCTTCGTTGGGCAAAAAGCGATACAAATGCCACAACGCTTGCACCTTTCATCACTTATAGTAACCACAAACTGCTTCTTTTCAGCCAATTCTTACACCCCTCTCTCCCTTAATTCTAGGATTGTACTCTTTAATAGGTTAACTGAACCAAGATCCGGCCGATACACAAACTCGATAATCTCTTTCTCGCGCGGACAAGATTCAACTACTTCCTTCTTGCGTCCAGGAGAAACTAGGATAACGTCCGAATTCGTTAGGACGTCCTGTAAAGTGTCTTGCGTATCACAAAGAGTAGACGCCAGGGGCACATGGTCGATACCCGCTTGGCAGATAGAATTCTTCACTTTTTCTGCAAAGTTTGTGGAAATACAGACCAGCCCCAGGCGTTTACTCCTTGGTACCCTTGCGATCCTCACTACAGTCTCGAGTTGGGGATCTAGGGCTACAGCCAAAACACGTTTGTCCGCTCCGACCGCTCTTCGAACTTCTGCCTCATGAAAAAAGGTTGTAACTACAATATCTGCATCGTTAAGCGTATTACGAACCTGAGCACTGCCTGCCCTTAGCTCATCTACCACTAGGGGCGCGATTGTAACCCCGCTACCCAGTTCGAGTTGTTTAGAAAAATAGTCCACTTGCTCACGGTTACACTCAATAAAAACAATCTTTACACGGTTTAAAAGCTGCTGCTTGTGCTGTGCTAGCTGGAGTGCTTTGGAGCTAAACTCATCACAAGAGAAGCCTTCTCGGAGCGCATGAGATATGGCTAATTCTAATATCTCCTCAAGTCGGTGGATGCGGCTGGCGCTAAGTGAAGTAGCGTCTGCTTCAGATACAAACGTGCCTTTACCCTGCAAAGATATTAAAATGCCCTCGTTTTCAAGCTCGCGGTAAGCTTGACTAACCGTATTACGACTTACTCCTAGGAGGCTAGAGAGTTCACGCTCGGTAGGTAACTTAAACCCTGGGACCCAAGACCCACTCTCTACTTGCTGCCTAATGCGCTCCTTCAGCTGCACATATAATGGAATACCGGACTTTCGACTCAACTCAATAGCAACCATATTCACACCCCCCTTCTAAAATAGGTTCAATGGATTAGTCCATTGGTCCATCTTAGTTTATCATATTCTTCGCAGTGCGTGTGAATCCTGCCAATCAACCAAAAACCCGATGAATTATTTTCATCGGGTTATGCGTTAGAAAATTTATACAATACTGCAGATTTAACAAGTCTTCCCCTTACCCCATTACGTTCTTGATTACGCGCAGATAGTTTTGTCCCAATACGTCGCGCACTTGGTCTGCAGTGAGCCCGCGGCGCAGCATGGCTTCAGTCAAGGCCGGGAGCTTAGAAACGTCTTCAAATCCCACAGGAGGCGTAGTAATCCCATCAAGGTCTGCGCCGATGCCGATATGTTTACTGCCTACGAGAGAGAAGACATGTTCAATATGATCCATCACATGCTCAATGACCACTGGTCGGTCACTACTTAAAAACTCATGGCACATGTTTAATCCCATCACTCCACCGTTCTTAGCAAGAGCCTTGATCTGGTCATCACTTAAATTGCGCACATGATTACAGATAGCCTTGGCGTTACTGTGGGAGGCAATAATGGGCTTATCTGTTACTTTGATTACATCCCAAAACCCTGGTTCAGATAGATGGGAGACATCAACTATTATTCCGAGTCTATTCATTTCCTTGATCGCACTCACCCCAAAATCTGTGAGCCCTCCACCGCTGCGACACTCTCCAACGCCCTCTGCAATTTGGTTGCGTTCATTCCAGGTAAGACCAATGGCACGAACTCCGAGTTTATGTAACATCCGGAGTACGCCTAGGTCGCCCTCAAGTGCTTCTCCGCCCTCAATCGAGAGAAGAGCACCAATTTTATTTTCACGGCGGGCTGACTCGAGGTCCGCTGAAGACAAGATTAGAGACATTTCGTCCTTGTTTTCGGCTAGCTCATTATAGAAGCAATCAGACAATTGCAGTGTCCTTTTTAAAGCGTGATCTGGCTTAAACTGAGGTTCTATGTAGACCGCAAAAAACTGGAGATTAACTCCGCCTTTTAGTAGGCGGGGAATATCAACGTGGCCTTCTTCGTGAGCATCACGCAAGCGATAGGCCCCACGGGAACGAATGACCTTGAGCATGGTGTCACAGTGAGTGTCAACTACTAAGGAGTCATTATGAAGTTCTCTATAATTCAATGTTGCACCTCCTACCATTTAGGGTATCTATTCCACTGCTAGCTTACTGAATCCATGTAAACAAAACAAGTAATTAGACAATCTTTAAAATGCGTTCTGGGGCTGTCGTAGCACGTCGAGTGCGGAGATCAAACCGAAATAACACTGCACATAGGAAGCCTTGCCCCTCGGCTACAGTGAACTTAGCGGGTAGCCCTGTCAGGAAACGGCTGACAACCACATCAACCTCGACTCCCAGCACCGAGATGTACGGTCCACACATGCCCACGTCGGTAAGGTAGGCTGTGCCCTGGGGTAGCAAGCGTTCGTCTGCTGTCTGCACGTGGGTATGCGTCCCTACTACTGCAGCAACTCTCCCGTCAAGATAAAAACCCAGTGCCATCTTTTCCGAAGTTGCCTCGGCGTGAAAGTCAATAAATGTTAATGTTCCTTCTGGCAATCTCCCTAAAGCGGCGTCTATCCCGCGGAATGGGCAATCAACAGGCGGCATAAAGGTACGGCCCATAGCATTAATTACTGCAAACGGCACGGGAGGCGACCCCACCTCGGTCAGGAATATGCCGTTCCCAGGTGTGCCTGGAGGATAGTTAACAGGGCGAAGGATGCGTGGGTAGTCATCAATAAAATCTAGGATTTCTTTCTTATCCCAGATGTGATTTCCTCCCGTCAGGAGGTCTATCCCTGAGTCAAACAAATCTTGGGCGACGTCACGCGTTAAACCTGTACCATGTGCTGCATTTTCACCATTAGCTATGACGTAATCCACCTTATGCTCGCGTTTTAGCTGCGGTAAGAGCTTCTTAACTATATCTCTACCACATTTTCCAACAATATCCCCAAGAAATAACACTGTAAACATGGAAGCCCTCCTATAATCAAAAGCCGAGCAAGAGCTCGGCTTTAATACGCTACTTCGCTAATTCAACAGCCCTAGTTTCCCTAATAACAGTAACTTTAATCTGCCCGGGATACTCTAGTTCATTCTCAATACGTTTAGTGATATCCCTTGCCATTCTCACTGCTGAGAGGTCATCAATCTTATCTGGTTTGACTATAACCCGCACCTCGCGGCCCGCTTGTATCGCATAAACCTTATCAACGCCTTCAAATGAAGAACTAATTTCCTCCAGTTTCTGTAAACGCTTGATGTAGTTTTCAAGACTCTCGCGCCTTGCTCCAGGTCTAGCCGCAGATATTGCGTCTGCAGCAGCCACTAGAACAGCTTCAACCGATTGCGCCTCGATGTCTCCGTGATGAGCAGCGATAGCATTTACCACAGCGGGATTCTCGCGGTACTTTTTAGCTATTTCTGCTCCGATAGAGACATGGGGGCCTTCAATCTCATGGTCAATGGCCTTGCCAATATCATGCAGCAAACCAGCACGTTTAGCCAGATGAATGTCTAAGCCCAGTTCAGCTGCCATAAGTCCTGATAAGTGGGCAACCTCCAAGGAGTGCTTAAGAACATTCTGTCCGTAACTGGTACGGTAACGCAAGCGACCAAGCAGCTTAATTAACTCGGGGTTGAGGTTGTGAATGCCAGTTTCAAATACGGCCTTCTCGCCTTCTTCGCGAATACGCTGTTCGACTTCCTTCTGAGCCTTTTCCACCATCTCCTCGATACGAGCAGGGTGAATACGGCCATCGACAATAAGTCGTTCCAAAGCTATACGAGCTACCTCTCGACGAACAGGATCAAACCCAGATAGAATAACCGCCTCTGGCGTGTCATCAATGATCAAATCTACACCCGTAAGGGTTTCGAGTGCGCGGATGTTACGTCCCTCACGACCTATAATACGGCCCTTCATCTCGTCGTTGGGCAATGCAACTACTGATACAGTGGTTTCAGCCACATGGTCGGCGGCACAGCGCTGAATGGCCAAGGTGATAATCTCCCGCGCGCGCTTGTCAGCTTCCTCGCGGGTTTGAGCCTCAACCTCTTTGATTATAACTGCTGCCTCATGGCGTATTTCACGTTCAATATTAGCCAAGAGTATATTACGGGCCTCTTCGTTTGACAAACCCGATACTCTCTCCAGCTCAGTTTGTTGCTTCTGCACTAACTCCTCAGCACGCTCCTTGAGCTTCTGAAGGTCTATATCTTTGCGTGAGAGCTGCTCTTCCTTGCGTTCGAGCTGCTCCATCTTCTTGTCTAGACTTTCGTCCTTTTGCGTCACTCTACGCTCTAAGCGCTGTACTTCGTTGCGACGCTCTTTTACGTCACGGTCGAACTCCATGCGTAGGCGATATACTTCGTCCTTGGCTTCAAGAACTGCCTCGCGTCTCTTAGCTTCTGCCTGTTTTTTTGCATCTTCCAAAAGAGATTTTGCGACAACTTCAGCTTCGCCAATGACCTTTTCGCCTACTCGCTTGCGGTATAGATAGCCACCAAATGCGGCGGCAGGTATTCCTATTATTGCAATTGCTAATGCTATAAACTCGATATACTTATCCTCCTTTCTAAGCGACTCTCAGGGTATAGACAGTCGCCACACGACTACAAAAAAAGACCGAGAACCCTCGGCCAGCTAAGGTGATCCTTTGCTAATCAATAAGGGCAATGAACTGCGACAGCGCAGAGAGAATTTCTACTCTCTGGGAATATTCTAGCTGTCTATTGGTTCATTGTCAAGATGAAGGACAGCGTGCACATGCAAGCGAGAAAAACCCTGCCTCCATAAGTAGCGTTCAATGTATATCTTGTCTCGCCCTCGTGCTGCGAGGTGCTCTGTCAGGCCCTTAACCACAGCACATTCGTCTACTTCAGCTTGATAGCTACTCAGGGTAGCATCGATGAGCTCACGGTTGATCCCGCGTCGATGAAGCTCCTGCTGTAGGCGGATTATACCTTTATCGCGCTTAAGCAAAGCAGAAGCGAGAAAAGACTCTGCCACACGACGATCATCAAGGTAGCCCTTGCCCGAGAACTCCTCGCACAAGGGCTCGATCTCCTCTGTTGGGAAGCCACGCATCCTAAGCTTTTCTACTAGTTCCTGCTGACTATGTTCGTGAAAAGATAGGAGCCGCAAGGCCACTGAACGGATATCTTTATTCTTCAAATGCATCCCCGCTAGTCTTTAAGGCAACAGCCTTCCCTAGCTTAAGGCTATCGCGAATTCTCGCTTCGATCTGCTGGGTAATCTCAGGGTGCTCACGGAAATACTGTTTAGCATTCTCCCGCCCTTGGCCTAAGCGCTCGTCACCATACGAGTACCAAGCGCCACTCTTAATAACAATGTCCATATCGGTAGCAGTATCGAGCACACAACCCTCGCGGGAGATGCCTTCGCCATACATAATGTCAAACTCAGCTTGACGGAAAGGCGGAGCAACCTTATTCTTTACCACCTTAACCCTAGTGCGATTACCCACCACTTCTGTCCCTGACTTAATCGCTTCCACCCGGCGCACCTCTAAGCGCACTGAGGCGTAAAACTTTAAGGCCCGCCCGCCAGGTGTCGTTTCGGGGCTTCCAAACATAACGCCGACTTTTTCACGGAGCTGATTGATGAATATAGCCGTTGTCTTGGATTTGCTGATGGCGCCAGCTAGTTTACGCAAAGCCTGTGACATGAGACGTGCCTGTAAACCCACATGGGCATCACCCATCTCACCCTCAATCTCAGCACGAGGAACCAAAGCCGCCACTGAGTCAACGACGACTACATCTACGGCACCGCTACGAACCAATGCCTCGGCAATCTCTAAAGCCTGTTCTCCTGTATCAGGCTGAGAAACCAGCAACTCCTCAAGGTTAACGCCCAACTTGCGGGCGTAGCCCGGGTCGAGAGAATGCTCTGCATCAATAAATGCTGCAATCCCGCCAGCTTTTTGAGCCTCGGCAATAATGTGTAAAGAAACAGTGGTCTTACCACCCGACTCCGGCCCATATATCTCTATTATGCGGCCGCGCGGCACTCCTCCTAAACCTATCGCGATGTCTAAGGATAATGCACCGGTAGGAATTACCTCAAGTGCGAGTTTGTCCTGGTCTCCGCCTAGACGCATAACGGCGCCCTTGCCAAATTGTTTCTCTATTTGGTGCAGGGCCATTTCCAAAGCTTTTTTCTTTTCCATAACCGGAGCCTCCTATTCCAAACTAGTGTAATTATATCTTATCGAACAGTTGTTCGCAATACTTTTGTTAACTAAAACTGTGCAGAGATCTATAGGCTGCATACCCCTATCCTCTCAGCAAGAGTAGTAATTGGCGGATGGCTTCCTTAGCCGCCCGTTCTTTGATGGCCGCCCTGTCCCCTCTTAAGTTAAGGCGGACGACATTATTCTTTCCCCTGCACCCCACAGCAACAAAGACTGTGCCTACCGGCTTTTCTACGGTCCCCCCGCTAGGACCTGCAATACCTGTAATAGCTATGGCAGCGTCGGTCCTAAAGGCTCCTAGCGCACCCTCTAGCATCTCACGAGCGCACTGCTCAGAAACTGCTCCATGCGAGAGCAATGTATCTAGTGAGACTCCGAGCATTGTCTCCTTAACATTGTTAGCATAGGCCACTACCCCACCCATGTAGGTTAAACTCGAACCTGGTTCATTAGTGATCATATGGCCGACCAGCCCGCCAGTACATGATTCAGCTACGGAAAGAGAGTAGTTTGAGGTAGCAAGCTGTTGAAGCAACGCCGAAGCGAGGGTGCAGGCATCCTCACCAAAGATATGTGAGCCTAAGCGCGAGACTATCTCTCCTTTGACTGGAGCCATAATGACTGCGGCTTCAGTTAAGGATGATGCCCGCGTAGTCAGCCTAACATCTATTTCACCCAGGCGACTATATAGGGCAATAGTGGGGTTAGTTTGACGGTCGATGAGATCGGCTAAAAGCTCTGCCACTGCCGACTCCCCAATTCCCGAACACCTCAGAGTACTAGAGAAGAAGCTTCCTTGGGTTAATTTGTGTTCACGCATGATAGGAACTACTGCCTCATTAAACATCGGCTGCAATTCACGTGGTGGTCCCGGCAGCAGAAACACTAATTTGCCATTACTAACGGGGATACAAATACCAGGTGCTGTCCCTTTAGGGTTAGGGAGTGCAAATCCGCCTTCTGGCACATGGGCTTGACGCAGATTATTCTGTGGCATGACTCTGCCCACAAACTGATTTTGCAGTACAGTAACCGCCTCATCGTCTAGTACCAATTCTCGCCCTAAAGCCTTTGCTACACTCTCCCGTGTCAAATCATCTTCCGTTGGCCCGAGTCCTCCCGAGAGGATCACCACGTCAGAGCGCTCTAAAGCTCGCAGAAATGTCTCACACAAGCGCTGTTCATTGTCTCCTACCACGTTCTGATAAAACAGGTTGATACCTAACTCCGCTAATGAACTTGATAAAAATTGGGCATTGGTATTAAGAATCTGACCTAAGTTCAGCTCTGTTCCTACACTTATAATTTCTGCTATGGACATAGTCACACCTCCTCTATCAATATAACAAAAAAAGCGGGCCTAATAAGCCCGCCTGCATAATTTCTTTGAATGGATGCTAACCTGCCATGAGTGTGCGAATCTCATCACCCGACAATTTTTCTTGTTCTAACAGTACAGCCAGTACTGCGTGTATATTTTCCTGATATTCAGTAAGAACAGCTTTTGCCTTAGCCTCCGCCTCCGCCATAATCCCCTGCACAATTGAGTGTAGCACTGACTTAGGCACCAGACGTTCATCGACAATACCTAGCTCAGACATTCCGGCAGCAATCATCTTGAGGGCTACTTGGGTGGCCTGCTGGTAGTCTCCCTGAGTACCTGTGCTGCGGCTACCCTCAAATAGCTCTTCTGCCACTCCGCCGGCCAACATAACTAGCAATTGCCCGCGCAGCAACTCTTCGGTCTCAAGGTAGAGGTCTTGCTCAGGATTCTGCCTTACGTATCCGAGGGCCCCGCCGCGCGACAGAATGCTAATATTACTTACGCTACCGGGGCGGACATGCTCAGCGGCAAAGGCATGACCAAGCTCATGTAAAGCAATACGTTTAAGTTCCTGCCTACCAGGGCGACGGTCATGTGTTTCACCCATCATTACTTTGTCGATACTGTCTTCAAAGTTCTTGTGTGTGATAACAGCATGACTGCTGCGCCACGCTAGAATAGCTGCTTCATTAGTCAAACTCTCTAGATGAGCTCCAGAAAAGCCAACCGTCTCAGCCGCGAGTTTTTTTAAATCAACGGCGTTATCCAATGGTTTTTTGCTTGTGTGCAGCTTTAGGATCTGCAGGCGCGCCTCTTTGTCCGGCAGGTCCACGCGCACAATGCGGTCAAAGCGACCGGGCCGCGTCAAAGCAGGGTCAAGCATATCGGAACGGTTGGTTGCGCCAATGAGTAAGACGCTGCTCTCAGCATCTGCTTTAAGCCCATCCATCTCCACGAGGAGCTGATTTAAAGTCTGGTCGTATTCCATATGACTGGTGGTCTGACCACGCTTAGCGCCAAGTACGTCAATCTCGTCGATAAAAATAATGGCACGGGGTTTACCCTCTTCTCTGGATAGTTGCTGGGCGCGAGAAAAAAGCTCCCGCACTCGCTGCGCACCGACGCCGGCATACATCTCTATAAAGTCAGAGCCGGCTACAGATAGGAAGGCTGCATCAGTGTATGAGGCTGCCGCTTTCGCCAGCAGAGTCTTGCCAGTGCCAGGCGGGCCGCATAGCAAAAGGCCCTTCAGGGGGCGTATACCCATGCGGACGGCGTCTTGATCACTCTTAATAAAATTGAGAGCCTCACGCAGCTCCTGCTTGGCTGTATTTTGACCTCCAATGTCCTCAAAGGATATCTGATACTTTTGGCTTGATACTACGGCAGTTTTCTTCTTAGTCCCAGGCGGGTTCATGCCACGGAAATACAACGCCGCCCCTAGGCCCGCAAATATAAGGTAGGGTAAAACGTTAGTCCCAATGTAAACAAGAAACACTATAGCGGCAATAGCAGCGCCTAGGATATTTTCCTTACGCTTCATTTAGCCGTCACCTCCAAGGCCACGACACGGTACAAGTATGCATCGCCATAATGAAGTTGCAAGTAGATTGCCTCACTATCAACTTCAAGGCGATATTCAGACAGGCCTGCGTCCTTAACTGCATTTAAAAAACTATCGTTCATCTTAACAAAAGTACCGTTAACTCTAGCTTCGAACAAGGCAAAATGGAGCTCATCATATAGCTCGTCTAGGAATTCATCACCGTTATCCATAAATATAACCTGTGTTGTAGGTTGCATTTTTTTGACGGTAGCATTAATTCTCCGTGCGGTTTCCGCAAACCGCGGTACATTTTTTATCTTTACTTCTACTCGAGAGTTGCGTCCATCACTGTGAAATACTGCGTCTTCTACTGCCTCATCTTGCCTAAGCACCTGAATAAGCGGCCTCTCAACCGCTGTTCTGTGCCACATGTAATTACCTAGTAGCAGTATAATTAAGGTCGCAGCAAATCCAGCGACGATAGGCTTCCAGTTAAATTTCTGCCAGTTCATTTGCGACCTCCTGTTTACATAAGATATTTATAGTATAACACATTAACTATGCGCCATTAGATAGAAAAAATAGGGGGCGTGACATATGATATCTAGGTCAAACGCAGCCTCAAGAAATAGGCACATGCACAGAGGAGTTTTATCTTCCTCAATGTACCTTCGAACAGATCCACACTTGAACTCGGGGGTACATGTAATCCGTGTACCGGCAGCCCTTAGAACACTCTCGTTCTCCAAAAGCTTTTTTTGCTCTTCTGCGCTGAAAATAACTACCATACGAACGTAACCTACACTTTCCACGTTAACTACTAATACCCCATGAAAAGGGAAACCCTCTTGATAGACTCCTTTCGGATGTCCATCAAGAGGGTTCCAGCCTATTTATTGGGACAACTCTATTTGGATGCGCTATTGCTCTTGATCCCGCCTCTGTGGCCTACCTCGCAACCAGATGGCTGCGAGCAGACCCGCCGCAACAGCCAAAATAACTCCCCTCTCCCTGGGGTATGTCGCAGACATGGTCATGGTTATGGCCACCGTGACAATAACAAGGAAAATACTTCTGGCGGATTTGCCAAGCGGCTTGGAAATGAACCATGCTAAGACTATGGCAGCAAGACCTATAATAGCTCTCGTGAGGAAATAATTTGTGGCGAACTCACTCATAACTCTAAGGGTAGTTGATTGATCCGTCTGAATTGACAGTATATGTATACAGAAACACATGCTCGATGTACCAATCATGCCACTCCTGTCCCGTGGGATTACCGTAGGTGTCCAAAGCAGCATAGACGAAAATCCAGCTAATCGAGGCCCAGACACCATACGTAACGGAACAATCGGCGACAGCATATAGGGCAACAGCCTGTGTGGCTCCCCATAGCACCTTGCCTATGAACAGCCATGTAATTGGGTCGAACATGATGGTTACTTCCCCATGCTCTATGTTTAGACCATCCTCGGACACGGTGTCGTACGTCCGATTTATTCCGCTTATCCATCCTGTCACCTCTATCCCATTAGGCAGTTGGCGAGTCACGATAAGATCAATAAGCGTCCCTGAGTTCTTTTTGATCAGCGCAGCTACCCCGACCACTTCAGAACTTCCTGTCGGGAAGTTGTACACTAGTACATCGCCATGCTCGCTGATAACAGGGTCAAGAAGTCTGATGCCTTCCTTGTGAAGACGCTGTCTTAATGTTCTGAATACCTCATGAGAATTGAGAGTATTTGGTGTTATGAGCGAGGACGATGCCCCCTGAGCATAGCCAGAGAAAATCAGGCTGAAAAAGAGAGAGAGCATCACGACCATGAACATGTTTCTTTTCATTGCATCCACCTACTAAATTCAATCAAGAATAGTTTACCATTACTACAAGACACTGGTCAACCATAAATTGCCTAGAGAAAGATAACCACGGCCTTGTTACTCAAGAGTCCGGTAGAAGACACTCCCTGTAGGACAACGGGGACGGTTCTATATGTCGGCATCCTGGTCTTGTCCCTGTTGTTCCTGCGAAAGAGAAACTCACGATTATCCTGTGAATCACAAGTGATAATACCGTGTAGAGCTTTCCTGACATGCCTACCTAGCCAAGTCCTATCACTGTTTCCGCTCCCCCAAAGTGGCCAAATGCTGACTGTATTGCCTGACCGCAGATTGACGGATATAATGACCGTATCAATAGAAAGGAAGGGACGTCTCCTTGCTGGTGAATTTAGCAGATTCACCGGAGACGTCCCCCCAAAACACATGCTAATAGTATCACACTACGCGCTGGTTGAGAAGTCTTCCGGCGTTTTTTGTTAGGTGTCCAGAACAGGTTCTCTCCCCTTGCTGCGGGGAGAAGCTTAAATACATTGGCACAAGGGCAAGGAAATATAGGAACTCCCTGGGTGAGCAGACCACACTGAGGATACGGCGCCTGCAGTGTACGTGCGGGAAGGATCGCGTAGATGCAAGCAGCCTACGGATAGACAACGGTTGAGAAACCTGTTGACTCATGGAAGACCGATGCGGGGCTAATACTCACTTCTAGCCCAAACCCCTCAAATTTCACATTCCCAAACCAGGGGATGCTTTGATAAAAATACTTCCCAAATACTTGAAAGGGAGTTGTTGCAGAACCCTGTTTCTCTAGAGTAAGTTGTACCCAGCCATTATGGTCTGTGGCGCCATATACATTGCCACAGTGCTGGCAGACAAAACTTCCTACAAGATCGTGAGGAAAGGATACCAGTTGATTCTCCCACTGATTACAAGCTGAACTTGTTGTGTTTAGATACTCACGGTAGTGAGTACTGAGGCTCTGAGCCCTATACATGCGCGCAGGCGTACCAACTACATACCATGCAGGATCGTTCCATTTGATCGCAATATGATCAGTGAGGGTCCAAAGGCTCGGCGCAAACAGCCATGCCCAACTGTAGGTGATTCGCTTTCGAGTATACCCTGAAGGGGCGCTTACATTCTCAACCATGAACCATGCTGAGTAGTTCGGTATGTAAGCTAATAAACCTGGTTCATCTCCATAAATACCCCCTTCTGTTAGATACTCAACGCTTTGGAATGTGGCACCTTCATTGTAACTACTAAGCTTGATTGCATATGGCATTAATTCAATCAATTCAGTTGGATAACCATTTTTGATGAGATATTCAACAAGCTGTTGTTCTGATACAGATGAAGTCATTGCTCCTTCCAAATCTGAGGTACTACTAAGGCCGCGATACAAAGCATGATTGTTAGTAACGTAAAAAACCGTTTTATCATAATCCGTTACTCCCTATTTCACTGATTTTAGAAAAGCGAGTTACCAATACTTCGGACCACAAGCGCACAAAACATCTGCCCTAGCTTCGATAGATGCCCATTGGTCTTGCCCCCTTCCATCTGGCCCTAATATTCTGCTGGTGCTCGTGCTCTGAGAATCCCGCTCTCCACCTTTAGGCAGCTACATTTTCATAAACAAGAGCTTATCCTAATCACTGCCATGCTTTTTGCAGCTCGCTGTGAGAGCTAGTATGTTACCACGACAGAGTAGACTGAGACATTTTCCAAGAGGTTCCCGGCAGCATCACGTACCTTGGCGGTAGTGCATACGCGGTAGGTGCCTCTGACAACGTAGTGGCTGCGTTCTATTTCAACACCCGGAACCCCAGGACCTGATGTTGTCCATGCTTTTATCGGGGTCCACACGCTGCCGTTTTGCTTCTGCAACTCAACGATTAGTTCTACTGTATGAGAGCCATTGTAAAGGGCAGAAACCCCTATGCAAGTGGCTTCTCCCAAGGAGGAAATCGTTAGCTTTGAATTCATGAAAATGATATGTGCATATTGCGGTGTAATTAGCCCTTCGGTCTTCGCGTCTGGTGCTATATCAATAGCGCCTGCAGGTGTAGCGATAGACAGAATTATTTAGGATAGCAAGACCGACTCGAATGATGTTCCTCATAAAAAACCTCCCTAAATGTCTTCTCGTATATAAAGACATTTCGGGAAGGTTTTTGTGACACAAAATCAGTTATTTATTTTATATATCTGACGCCTTCTGCTATGCGAATAGCCATATCCATACTTGTACGTGCCTGTAAAACAAATAGCAGAGAATCCATCTCCCATACAATTGTAACTACGTCGTGTTTCATAACAAGCATTCCGTCTTTGCCATTTATGAGTATTGGTTCAAAACGGGAGGCATCTTCCGTATCAACTACTGGATTATCCGATTCATCCAATTCCAGATAGAGGGTAAACGATGTCAGTCATCCCGAGTATGTATCTAAAGTATAGTACGTCCTTATAGCTTTCCGGCAGTCTGGCTAAACCTTGGTAAAGCTCTTCTACGTTCTCGCGGTAGACAATTCTCCTGAATTCCCGTGCAATTATACCTATGATGGAATGTCCACGCCCATGACGGTGTAGAGTTCCATCTGCTTCTTGGTTATTTCGCTGATATGGTGTTTGCGCCCTGGCCGCTCAAACCGTTCGATGCTATCGAATTCATCCAATAACTCTTGGAGTGTGTAGCTCTTGAAAAGGTTATTATCGCTCATCACCTTCTTGATGTAAGAAAGGTAGATGAGTGCGATGAACTGTACGAAGAGCTTCCCATCGAGACTTTCATCAGAGGAAACGGAGGTCCGGCGCATGTTCAGTCGTTCCTTCAGATTTCCAAAAGCTTTCTCGATCACAGGGCACTCCTAAAGTCGGGACCACAGCAGCTTAAGGTGGTTTGAAGCCTCCACCTGTATGGCGGCTCCGAGGGGCCTACCCTCATCTCCTGTGTAGCACGGTTTTACTCATGCATCTGTGGAGCATGCATATGCCTTCGCGGCGCAACGTCCCCAGTGTTTCTCCCGAACATAAAGGAGCGTGCCGCGCTACGTTTACGAATAAACGTTTTGCGACACGCTCCTTGACTTATTTTGCGAACAGATCGCCTGCGCCTCTAAAGTAATCTAGGCCTGAGAGTATGGTGAATGCCACCGCGACGCCTAACGCAACATCTTTAAAGGGAAAACTAATTAATGAAAAGGGAAAGTTATTAACCATGATGGCGACGATAGCCACAATTTGCGTCACTGTCTTAACCTTAGCAAACTTGCTAGCGGCAATTATTCTGCCTTCAGCAGCAGCTACGGCGCGCAGGCCTGTAACAGCAAATTCTCGTGCCAGAATGACTATGGCAATCCAAGCCGGTAAAGCAGCCTGCCCGACTAGCGATACTAAGGCGGCCATGACCAGTAGCTTGTCCGCAAGAGGGTCAAGTAGTTTGCCGAGGGTAGTTACCTGGTTTTGTTTACGGGCAACATATCCATCCAGCCCGTCTGTAGCAGCTGCGATAATAAAAATACCCGCGGCTATAAAAGAGCCATAAGGAATGCTCTCTGTGATAAAAAACAGGAACACGGGCAAAAGAAAGATCCGAGTTAACGTTATTTTATTGGCTAGGTTCAACTACATGCACCCCTAGCAAATCATATTCTAAGGCTTCTTCAATACGGGCGTAGATCAAGTCACCGGGTTGCGCGCTAGTATCTCGCACATAGACTTCCCCATCGACCTCCGGCGCATCCTTTTCGGCGCGCCCCATAACGCCACCGCCTTCAGGCCACACCTCTTCGACTAGGACAGGAATTACTCGGCCTACATAACGTTGATTGCGCTCAAAGCTGATTTCCTGCTGCAGACTCATGAGAGTATCGTAACGGAATTGCTTTACCTCATCATCAACATGATCTTCCATAGTGTCTGCGGGTGTTCCTTCTTCGCGTGAGTATTGGAACACACCCATATGGTCAAACTGTATTTCTTGCACAAACTCAACCAATTCCTCAAACTCTGCCTCTGTTTCCCCGGGGAAACCAACTATAAAAGTGGTTCTGATGGTGATATCAGGGATGGATGTGCGCAATTTACTAATAAGCTGCCTGACCTCGGCTGCAGTACCACGCCTGTGCATTAGATTAAGAATGCGGGGGCTGATGTGCTGCAGGGGTATATCGATATAGTTAGCGATTCTAGGCTCCGTGGCGATCTTCTCAATGAGCTCGTCCGTAAAGTGAGCAGGATAACAATATAGTAGGCGGAACCACTGTGGACCCGCTAGAGATAGGAGTTTATCCAGAAGCTCCACGAGACGAAACTCACCGTAGAGGTCAAGGCCGTAACGGGTGGTGTCTTGAGCGATTAAGTTTATCTCCTTAACGCCCGCATCAGTTAACCTCTCTACTTCACGCAGGATGCTCTCTATACGCCGGCTACGGAAACCACCCCGCACTATGGGGATAGCACAATACGAGCAGCGGTTGTCACAACCCTCTGCCACCTTTACAAATACAGAATGGCTGGCTGTACCCACACGCGCGATATCCTCATCGTAGGAGTAGGTTGCTGCAGTTATCTCCCCTACTCTTTCCCCACGCGCAACTCGCTCAATTACCCGACCTATGGAGGTAAAGTTGCCTGTGCCAACCAACCCATCAATTTCCTTAATCTCGCCGAGCAAATCGTTGGCATAGCGCTGGGAAAGGCACCCCGCGACAATGAGGCCCTTGCATCTGCCCTGCTTGTACTCCGCTGCTTCTAAGATAGTATTGATAGACTCCTCTTTAGCAGCCCGAATAAATCCGCAGGTGTTCACTATAATTATATCTGCTTCTGATAGGTCGTCTACCAAGACGTTTCCTTCAGATTTAAGCAGACCCTGCATTAGCTCGCTGTCGACTTGATTCTTCGCACACCCCAGACTTATTACGCCAATTTGCTGCAATGATAACCCTCCTATTAGTTGGGGACCGACGTGTCTCCAGACATTACACTCAAGTATAGATAAGAAAACTTCTAGGGTCAACGCTTTTGCAATGACCTTGTACGTATTGAGGTACGGCGTGGCGGGATAAGCGCCTGGGGTCCGTTGCCAATTAGATCTGTGCGACCCGCCTTAGTCAAGGTGTCGTAGACAGACTCATAATTCTTGGGCAAAAAGTACTGCAGCATGGCCCGCTGTGCGTTCTTTTCCTGTGCGCTACACGGGATGTGAACCTTTTCACCTGTGAGTGGGTGAATTCCAGTGTAGTACATACAAGTGGAGAGAGAGCCAGGTGTGGGAATAAAGTCTTGCACCTGCTGTGGGCGAATGCGGTGATCCCTTAAGTACTCCGCCAGCTCAATTGCATCTTCAATTGTACTGCCGGGGTGGCTAGACATAAAGTAGGGAACAACAAACTGCTTCTTGCCAAGTTTGTCGTTTAAACCTTGGTACCGATCGATAAAGCGGTCGTATATTTCTTTAGGTGGCTTACCCATGAGGCGTAAGACACGACTCGAAACATGTTCGGGAGCCACTTTGAGCTGTCCGCTAACATGGTGTTGACACAGTTCCATCAAAAAAGCATCGTTATCGTCTAGCATCGCATAATCGTATCTAACGCCCGAGCGAACAAAGACCCTCTTAACTCCAGGCAAGGCCCGTACTGCTCGCAAAATATCAAGATATTCACTGTGGTCCGACTTCAATAACTTACACGGACTGGGCGATAGGCATGCCTTGCCTTTGCACGCACCATGTTCCGTCTGTTTGCTACAAGCGGCCACATGAAAGTTTGCTGTAGGTCCCCCAATATCGTGAATGTAACCCTTGAAGTGCGGCAGGATTGTTAAGAGCCTAGCCTCAGCCAAGATGGAATCTAAGCTGCGGCGCTGAATGAGCCTGCCTTGATGGGAAGTAAGAGCGCAGAAAGAGCAGCTTCCAAAACAGCCTCTATGGCTGGTAATGCTAAATTCTATTTCTTCGATGGCTTTCACGCCACCCATCTCAGCGTACTTAGGATGGGGTTGGCGCGTAAAGGGTAAACCATAAATCCAATCCATTTGTTCTGTGGTCAAAGGCCAAGCGGGTGGATTTACGCACACATAGGTATCGGCGTGGCGTTGATAGACTGTTTTACCAGCGAATGGGTCTTGCTCTAGGTAGGCCAGCTTAAAAGCACGCCCGAACTTTAGCTTATCCTCGGCGATTTCCTCAAACGAGGGTAGAACAAGCGCATTGACCGGAGGGGTTGAACTAAGGTAGCAAGCTCCCCAAATATCGCTGAAATCTGCTTTGCCCTCTTTAAGCCTAGAGGCTACTTCGAGCATGGCAAATTCGGCCATACCGTATAACACTAGGTCCGCCTTACTGTCAAGCAGCACAGAGCGACGTATCTTGTCTGACGAATAATCGTAGTGAGCCAACCTGCGCAAGGAAGCTTCAATGCCCCCAAGAATAACTGGCAAACCTGGCCAAGCCTCCCTAGCCTTATTGGCGTAAACTATGGCGGCCCGGTCGGGCCGTCTCCCGCCAATGTTTCCAGGAGAAAAGTCATCTTCCCGACGCGGCTTGCCTGCCGCTGTATAGTTCGAAACCATAGAATCTAGGTTGCCAGCTGTGACCAACATACCTAAGAGCGGTCGCCCAAGCGAGCGAAAGGATGCTATATTGCGCCAATCAGGTTGCGCAATAATGCCCACGCGAAAACCAGCGCTCTCGAGGACTCGCCCAATTATGGCCGCGCCGAAACTGGGGTGATCTACGTAGGCATCACCGGTAATGAGTATAAAGTCTAAAATGTCCCAACCGCGCTCGACCATTTCACTTTTATTAGTAGGAAGTGTCTTTGAAGCTAGTGGTAAAATATCCATGCGTACCTCCGAAAAAAATGGCCCCTACGGGCCAGGCTTCTTAAATGTATAGTTCCTCACATCACCAGTTTGCCTAGGCAGAGCTTCTCCATTTAATAAAATCTCTACAACATTAGCTCTGCCTAGTCGCATTCGTAGATCATCCGTTGCGGTAAACAGGCGCTCTTGCGGTGCTGTTAGAGTTACCTCGGAGGATAGATTATCAGCTACAACCTGTACCCAACAATTCCCTGTTTTTACCCGCACTACCAGTTCCAGCGGCCAGCTGGTTACTTCGTAGACCTCTCGATCACCCTGTTCTCCGACATAGACAAACGCAGGGGGTGCTACATCAGGAATCGTAGGTTTTGGCTCCTCAACAACAGGAGGTTTATTGACCTGAGGTGGAGTAACAGGAGGCAGTTGTGGCTGAGGGCGCAGGTACAAATAATACACCCCGGCCGCTACTAAAGCCAACACCATGACTACGGCCCCAATGAACGGAAAGACGCTGGGACGATAACTTGACCTAGGATTGTGAACAGTCGGTGGAACTACCACCGGCTCCCACATCTCAATCAATTCATTATAGTCGAGGCCTAATTCCTCCGCTAGAGTTCTAATGAATCCCTTAATATAAACATTGCCGCCAGCGATGGCTTCAAAATTGCCTTTTTCTATAGCCTCAATACTCCTAGGCCTAATTTTTGAGCGTACATGCAAATCCTCAATACTTAAACCTTGCTCTTTACGTGCACTGCTAATTCTACTACCTAACTCTCTCACCAGACTACCTCCTCTCCAAACTAAGTTCCGGTGCGTTTGCTCTTATCTAAGATAGTCTTTACAAGTTGGTGGTTCTTATTGATCTGACGTGGCTTGGCACCGTCACTAGGGCCAACAATCCCCGCTTCTTGCATCTGATCTACAATTCTAGCTGCCCGCGTGTACCCCAAGCGCATGCGCCGTTGTAGCATTGATACTGAAGCCTGACCAGTCTCCACCACGACCTTAACGGCTTCGTCAAACCGATCATCCACTTCTCCCTCTGACTGGGATGAATTGTCTTCCTCCATGGTGTTTAAGACACCGATATATTCGGCTTCGGCCTGGCTAGCTACATGGTCTACGATATTCTCTATTTCGCGATTGGATACGAAAGCACCTTGTATGCGTTTAGCTTTGCTCTGCCCCACTGGCAAAAACAACATATCTCCTCGCCCGAGGAGTTTTTCTGCGCCACCCGTGTCTAGTATAACGCGGGAGTCAGTTGACGACGACACAGTAAAAGACAGGCGCGAGGGGATATTGGCTTTAATGAGGCCGGTAATGACATCTGTGGAAGGTCGTTGCGTGCCTATGACGAGATGCATACCTGCAGCACGGGCCATTTGGGCCAAACGACATATAGCATCTTCTACATCAGCTCTCGCAACCATCATTAGGTCCGCCAACTCATCAATGATAATTACAATAAAGGGTATCTTATTCTGCTCTTGTTCTACCGCACGCTCATTATAGCGCTCGATGTCACGCACCCCTGCCTTGGCGAAAGCTGCATACCGCCTTTCCATCTCGTTAGTAGCCCATTTTAGAGCTGCTGCGGCTTTCTTAGGATGGTTTAATACAGGGGCCATTAAATGGGGAATACCATTATAAGTGGCGAGCTCAACAACTTTTGGATCGATCAGCAGAAACTTAACCTCATCTGGCCTAGCTTTGTAGAGGATACTGCAAATTAACGCATTTATGCAAACACTCTTACCTGCCCCAGTCGCTCCTGCAATTAACAGGTGAGGCATTTGGGACAGGTCGGCAATGACCGTGGTGCCCTCAATATCTTTTCCAAGTGCAACCGTTAGAGGGGATGAGGAGTTGCTAAATTCAGTACTTTCTAGAACATCGCGCAGCATTACAGACGAGCGCGCCTTATTTGGCACCTCTATGCCAATTGCTGCTTTACCAGGGATAGGAGCCTCAATACGTACGCCTTCACTGGCTAGACTCATTGCGATATCATTGCTCAGACTAGTTACTTTGCTGACCTTAGTTCCGGGAGCTGTCTGTATTTCGTATCGTGTGTAAGCAGGCCCACGAGTTAGGTCGACAACTTTAGCTTTAATCCCAAAATTTGATAGCATTTCTTCGAGGATACGGATGTTCTCGCGTTCGTCTTTACCGCCGCGCGAGCCCTGGCGGAGTGTACGATTAAGCAGAGCTAAGCTCGGCAGTGCGTAGTCGCCTCGCGGCAATAGCAGTTGCTGGACTTTTAAGTCCTCTGGAGGTAGCTTTGGCTGTGCTGGAGCAGGCAAAATAATGACTTCTTTGTGTGGGTCTTCCGCTGCATGCACCTCATATTGTCTAACCTCAGGTATAAAAACTGGTGGAGAAAATTCTTCCTTCACTGGTGCGGAAGAGTCGCGTTTATACTCAAAAGATGACATCACTTGTTTTGCCCCTTTATAAAGGGCACGCAACATCCCCATTAGTGTAGCGCCGGTCGCACCCATGGTGGCAATAACGGTAGTAGCAAACACAATAACCCATGTGCCTACAACTCCAAAAACTTTAAGCAGCAGATTGGTTAACCAGCCACCAACTACACCGCCCCCCATTCCCTCTGTGAAACTCGCTGCCTGCAGCCTAATCTCCGGAACTGTTAGGTGGCTAGCGATTAAGAGAGCAGCTGTTAATAAGAACATGGAGTAAGCAGTCCGCCGGAGGTTAGTTCTATTCAATATTAAGTGTACGGCTGGGAAAGCGGCCCCTACTGTAACCAATAGAGCCCCACTTCTACCAAAAAGGAGGGTCATCGTGTATGCTACCATTCTACCAGCTTGTCCTGTTAATTCAGGACGGTATAGGCTCACAGTAATAAAACCCACAGTGAGCAAGAGCACAATACCAAGCACCTCATTGCCAAAGCCGCTCTTGCGAGGTGTACTTTTCTTCATTCGTCTTGGCGACATACGATCTCTCCTTTCTGAGTTATCTCACGAACACGATTGTGATTAGCCCCAACACCCAAGTATAATACGCAAAATACTGTAATTTCCCTTGTCTTAATACACTCATAAGGCCACGTATAGCAAATATCCCTGTTAGTGCAGAAACAGCCACCCCTACCAGCACCCACCACAGGGGGTAGCCTATAGTCCCATCCATTAGGGTTGGCATTTTTAATATGGCCGCGCCTAGGATCGCTGGTAACGACAATAAAAAAGAGAACCTAGTAGCCGCGTCTCTGTCAAGGCCGCGTAGTAACGCCGTACTTATGGTAAGACCTGAGCGGGATATGCCAGGGGTAATGGCTAAACCTTGCCCCACCCCTACAATTACAGCATCGATCCCTGTAATTTTATCTAAAGGTTTTCTGCCTTGCATGCGGCTACTGATAGTAAGAATTATGCCCGTTATAATTAGGGTGTAACCGATTATCTGCGGAGATGCAAAAAGACGTTCAAAGGTGTCTATAAATAAAATCCCTATTAGAGCCGTAGGCACCGAGCCAAGAACCAGTAACACGATAAGCTTGCGATATACCATATGCTTTTTGCTCTGGAGGCCCTTAGGGTCCAGAAAAAAGCTAAAGAACCCTTGGACTAATCCCAAAATATCTGAATAGTACACTACTATTATAGAAATAACTGTACCTAAATGGAGTGCTACCTCAAGAGCGACGCCTGGCGACTGTACTCCCAAAAAGTATTGCCCTAGTACCAGATGACCTGAACTAGACACGGGAAAAAATTCTGTTAAGCCTTGGATAATGGCTAATAGTATTACTGCACCTAAAGTCAAGAACCTCGCTCCTTTTGCATACATGTAGCTAGATTATACCATAGTGAGGTGGGTTAGCGGTGAGGTCGGCGCATAGATTTGCACATAGCGTATGGCGCATGGCACATAGCGCGAGTAGGCTGTTCTCAGTTCTCAGTGGGACGTAGGCAACAAAAAGTCTGACTCACGATGACAGTGAGTCAGACTTTTTTTACATAGTCATGGTAATTATCGATCCGGGCTGAAAATCTGTGCTGAGAAAGTCGCTCGGGTCGCTACTTATAAGCTGTACAATCTTAAAACTCTTAAAGTCGATGGGGTGAACAAGTATACGCTTGCCGTTATAAACAATCTCTTGACTCGCACAAACCTCTTCTGCCCCTTCAAGGATTACCTCTTCCGGTACTATGGTATATAGCACCATCAAGCTTCACCTCGGCACATAGATCTTAGTTTGCTTAGCGCGGGAGCTAAGCCCCCTACTTCGTCAATCAGGCCAGAGTTGACCGCCTCTTTACCCACTATCACTGTCCCGATATCCCGAGCCAACTCCCCTGTTTTAAACATGAGATCACGAAACCTCTCGGTGCTAATGCTGCTGTTGTTGACCACAAATCGAACGACTCTCTCTTGCATTTTGTCCAAGTACTCATATGTCTGTGGCACACCAATAACTAAACCTGTTAGCCTGATAGGATGAATAGTCATGGTCGCCGTCTCCGCAATAAAAGAGTGCTTAGCGGCTACGGCTATCGGGACACCGATAGAGTGCCCCCCCCCTAAGACTAATGACACCGTGGGTTTAGACATACTAGCCACCATCTCTGCAATTGCCAAGCCGGCCTCAACGTCCCCGCCTACTGTATTAAGTATTATGAGAAGCCCTTCGATTTTAAGGTTTTGCTCAATAGCTACAAGTTGTGGAATGATATGCTCATATTTAGTAGTCTTGTTCTGCGGTGGCAGGATCATATGTCCTTCGATCTGACCTACGATGGTCATGGCGTGAAGGTTGCTGTCTGTTGTAGGGACTCGAATTTGTCCCAATTCCTGAATTGACTGTATCCCCTCGGCCACAGTCTTGCCTTCCTGCTCTTGCTCTTGATCTGCTGGCTTTTCTTGGTTTTTGTCTTTGTCTGTGTACAAAGCATTTACCTCCCCTTCGTTGGGCTACTCATATTGTGCCAGAGTAACCGGGGGAAAATACGGTTTTAACTGCTCACTTTACCAAGGACCAGTAATGCATCTAAAATAACCTTTTCCTCGGCAGTGCCCATCATAGCAAATAATGGTGGGCGCAGGGTGCCAGCTGACAAACCGAGGCGGTTCATGGCCCATTTAAGCGGAATTGGACTCGTCGTAATAAACAAGGCCTTAAAAATGGGCATGAGAGCGAGGTGAGCATGGGTAGCTGCGCGAGTGTCCCCGCTAACAAAGTACTCTATCATCTGTTTCATTTCAGCCCCAACTATGTGGGAACTAACGCTAACAACTCCCACGGCTCCCACAGCCATCATGGGGAGGGTTAACGAGTCGTCTCCTGAGTAGACTAAGAACTTCTCGGGGACCATGCGTTTGATCTCGCTGACCTGGTCTAGGCTACCGCTAGCCTCTTTCACGCCAAAAAACACGTCAATAGCGGCTAGCTTAGCCAGAGTAGGTGGCAGAATATTGCACGACGTCCGGCCTGGGACGTTATAAATCATGGTAGGAAGATCTACTTCACGTGCAATAGCGGCATAATGTTCAAAAAGGCTATCTTGGGGAGGCTTATTGTAATAGGGCGTTACAACCATTAGTCCATCGGCACCCGCCTGCATAGCCGCCTTAGAGTTCTCAATAGTGTCACGCGTGCTGTTAGTACCAGTCCCTGCTATAACCTTTGCTCTTTCAGCTGCAGCTGCCTTGACAATTTTAATTAGTCCTACTCTCTCCTCTGCAGTTAGGGTTGGCGATTCACCTGTGGTACCCCCCACAACTATGGTGTCAGTTCCGGTTGCGATTAAATGTGTGACCAATCGCTTGACTTCCGCTTCATCTATCTCACCTTGAGACGTGAAGGGAGTCAACATAGCGGTCATGAGTCGGCCAAATTCCATGTTCATACCTCCTTATTCGGTACCTAATTTGAAATGGCGATGTAAGGCCTTAGTAGCTCTTTCTAGGTCTTGTTCATCTGTCAGGACAGAGATGGTAAGATGAGAGTCGCTTGTCTGCAGTATGCGAACCTGGGCCTCTCTTAGCGCAGCCACAACCTTGGCCATTACCCCTGGCATACCTCTCATTCCTGCACCGATGACACTAATTTTGGCGCAACCAGACCGAATAGTTACATCTACGCCTAAGTCTTTGAGAGCTTCAGAGGCACTATCCGCTGCATCCTCAGTTATTATGAACTTCTTTTCGTCAGGACTAACATTGATTAGGTCTACGCTCACTCCTGCATCCGCCAAACGATGGAATATATCATACTCTATACTCCCGTCGTCACCAGGGGTCTCAATCATGACCTGCGCAACACGAGTTATATGCGCAACTGCTGTCACATACTTACCTCTTTTCTGCTCGTAAAGTACGGTATTAGTAATGGTAGTGCCTGGAGCATCGCTAAAGGTACTCTTGATGATCAGGGGTATGTTTCTTTGCATGGCCAATTCTACGGCACGCGGATGGATGACTTTTGAACCCTGAGAGGCCATTTGAAACACCTCGGAATAGTCTAGGGCTTCTAAGACCCGCGCTTCTGGAACTATGCGAGGATCGGCCGTCATAATACCTTCAACATCGGTGTAAATTTCTATGCATTGTGCTGCCAGGGCCACGCCAATAGCCGCAGCTGTGGTATCGCTCCCCCCTCTTCCTAGAGTGGTAATCTCCCCTCCGTCGCTAGCGCCTTGAAAACCCGCCACTACCGGAACCACTCCCGTAGCAAGCAGGCTCTTAAGATAATCTGTTTCTACGGTGATAATTCGGGCATCCCCATAGGTGTTATCGGTTACTATGCCCGCCTGCCAGCCGGTGAGCGCTATCGTTTTAATTCCAGCCCGGCGGAGTGTGCTCGCCATTATCGCTGCGGACATGATCTCTCCACAAGCCATCATTATGTCTAAGTCACGCTTATCCACAGTGCCAGCCTGTTTGAGCAAGGATATTAGAGTATCAGTAGCGTAGGGATCTCCCTGGCGCCCCATAGCCGAAACAACGACAACAATGTCTGTGTTTGCGGCACGCAACGCTAACACTTTATGCAAAACTTTCTCCCGCCGCTCAGGACTTGCCACCGAACTGCCTCCAAATTTTTGTACTACTACTGCCATATATCCCACCCCCATCCCAACATCAAGTCTTTGATTTCTAGGCCCTAACTCGAAGTAACGGCTGCATTTGAATGCCTTGCAGTGCTAGCCTGGCCGCCTCAGGAATCAGCTCCATATGTGCAACTAAAGAGCTCGGCTTAGCCACAGGGTTATCCTGACCAAATGGAACCAAATAGATGTGTTTACTAGAAATCAACTTGCCAATATTAGAAGCATTGAGCCCGAGTCCATCATTCGTAGACACTGCAATTAGCACCGGCCTCTGGTTTCTTAGGTGGGCCTTGACCGCCATAGTCACCGCACTATCAGTAATAGCATTGGCTATTTTAGCGATAGTATTGCCTGTGCACGGTGCAACAATTAATAAATCGAGCAACTTTCCCGGCCCTATGGGCTCAGCCTGGATAATAGTCATAACAATTTTTGACGCACCAGCAGCGGCTAGTATTTCCTCTTTCCACATCTTGGATGCACCAAACTTAGTATCAGCATAAGCTGCTCCTTCACTCATAATCGGCAACACCTCGGCGCCGCTTGCACGTACTGCCTCTATCTGCGGCACCACTTCGGCAAAGGTACAGTACGATCCTGTCAGTGCAAAGCCAATACGCCTATTTAACATTTTACCTCTCCTCCGGTAGATTTTCTATAATAATTCTCGGCAAAACTCTCCCTAAGATACGGCCAGCTGTATGCGGCGTAAACTTGCCGGGTATACCTGGAGCCAACACCGCTACCCTGTTGAGTTCTTGAGCTGCGAAAAAATCCACTCCGCCAGGAGACGACGCAATGTCAATAATCACAACCCGGGATGCTGTAGAAGCAAGTTCTTCTCTACCTAAGACTGCATCTGGGACTGTATTAAAAACGTAATCCATATCTGCTAACTGCAATCTCATTTCACGAATGCACACAGGTGTCATCCCTAGCGCCACCGCTCGCGCCAGATCACTCCGCCTACGGGCAGCTACCGCAACATCCGCCCCCATACCCTTCAATAGGGTTGCCAATGAAGTGCCACACCGACCCAACCCAACGACTAAGGCGCGACTGCCATGGATGGTCGTCTGTGACCTCTCCTGGGCTAGTCGCACAGCCCCCTCGGCCGTAGGAATAGAATTGAGTATGGCCAACTCGTTGTCATCAGCGATTTCGACTAGCTTCCAGCTACTCTGGGAGGCAATTTCTTGGAGTCTGCTACGGGCAATACCGCTGAGCACAAGCAGCTTTCTATTACCTACTTTAATCTGACTCAAGTCGATAAGTTTTTTGCTATATGCGCTTTGAACTAACCCCTGTTGATCACTCCCTTGCATAGGAAGAATCAGTACATGGCACTCTTGCACTGCACGCTCAAGATCACACCTAAGTACCTCTGGAAATGCTTCCAGCGAATCCAGCCCGACCCCATAGACTCTAGCCCCCGTCGCTATTAAGCTTGGCAAAAAGAACTCAACACGTCTATCACCACCGACAATGGCCACTCTAAGACCCGACAAAACGACTGGCACCCTTCTCACCCCCAATACAAAACTATACCAACACTATATGTGTTAGGCTCATCGGTGGTGAGAAAGCAGAGGCAGCCTCTAAATAATCAGAGGCTGCGCTTACCGACATCTAATATGATCATGTCTTGACCGATTTTCTTCACAGATTGCCATGAAATCGTTACTTCCGTGCTGCCACGAAACATCCCTAACAAGCCCCGTTTCATAATAACCAGTGAGAGGATCTTGCCTGTACGTGGGTTTATCACTAGGTCACTGTCACCTAGTAAGCCTAGCCGTGAGCCATCGAAAGTGTTGATGATCTCCTTGCCTGCCAACTCACTAAACTTCATACACATCACCTCAACATAAACTTACGTTGAGGAAGCCGTTTCTAGAAGGAATTACGCAAAATGGGCCCTAGTTTAGGTAAATCTGCGGTGGGTCCAAGTGTACATAAGCTAGCATGGTTAGGTTCAAGGATCTTAACAGCTAGTTGCTGCACATGCTCCGCTGTTACACGCTCAATTTTTCTTACAATTTCCTCCGCATCCATGACTTTGCCTAGTAACAGAAGCCCCCGGCCCATGCGGCTCATGCGGTTGGCGGTGCTCTCAAGTCCCATTACTAAGGCGCCCTTGACCTGCTGCTTAGCGCGATTCAGCTCCTCCGGGCTAACTAAGTCCGTACGAAGCCGAGCTGCTTCTCTAGCCACGGTGTTTAGGAGGACCTCCGCATTCTTCGTAGAGAGGCCCGCATAGATGACATAGTAACCCGCTGCGGCAAAAGAGGCACTATATGAGTAGATGCTGTAGGCTAAGCCTAATTCCTCGCGTACTCCTTGGAATAGACGCGAACTCATCCCGGCCCCAAAGATGTTATTCAGCATGTTGAGGGTGTAAATATTGCTATCCCTAAAAGACAGCCCAGGAAAGCCTAGGCACAAGTGTAACTGCTCAGTAGCGCGCTCAACAATATTAATGCGCTCAGCATAGGCTACCTCTGGCACTACCGGAATCGCACAGTTATCTCTACACTCAAGAGTAAGGTACTGCTCCACTAATTTCATCAGTTTGTCGTGGTCAACGTTACCAGCAGCCGCCACAACTATGCTCTGAGGTATGTAGTGACGTTGGTAGAAGGACTCTACTATTTGACTATCAATCGCGTTAATACTCTCTTTGGTTCCCAAGATTGGTAGCCCCAGCGGATGCTCAGGCCAGACCGTAGAGGCCACATAATCATGGATTAGCTCATCCGGGGTGTCTTCGTATAGAGCGATTTCCTCCAAAACAATCTGTTTTTCGCGCTCAACGTCACTGCCTGATAACAATGGGCGTGACAGCATATCGGCCAGAACCTCTACAGCTATAGGGAGATGTTCGTCAATCACTTTGGCGTAGAAACAAGTATACTCTTTGGTGGTGTAGGCATTGAGTTCACCCCCCACGTCGTCAAAGGCCTCAACAATTTGCCGGGCCGTACGGGAATGGGACCCCTTAAAGAACATGTGCTCCAGAAAATGTGATAGGCCTCGTTCTGTCTCTGCCTCACAAAAAGTACCACATCGTACCCAAAAACCAATCGTGACTGTTCTCACGTGTGGTATATGCTCACTTGCTACTATTAGACCCGATGAAAGCTCTGTAATCTGCATCATACACTCCCAATCTACCATGCCTTGGTTAATCTCACTCCTGTGTAAAAACGGCGAACAATGTCCTGGTAATTTTCTCCATTTAATGCTAGGCCGTATGCTCCCCACTGCGACATACCGACGCCATGACCAAAGCCCCGCCCCACGAACTCTATAAAAGCAGGCTGCGTAGGCAACAGGCCATGGAATATTCCTCCCACTCTACCCACCTCAAAAGCAAACAGCTCAGGCCTAGAGGTGGCTCGATATGGCAAAAGGTATCTATCGTATAGTAGTATATCAAATTTGGTGCTACGCATTAAAGCGGCATTCATTGCCGACCGCAACTGTTGAGCGGAAATGGTATGGTTGCCCGACAGAGAGCTGATGGTCAATCTGTTTACATGGTTTGTATCCGCGTATGAATTTATGTTCACGCTTAGCACAAATAAAACAGGTGCTATGTTTCGTATACGTCGCTCAAACTCCAAGACTGTAATCCGCCTGGTCCAAGTGTAAGGAGGCTCCTCTGGTATCGCTACCCCCTTAAGGTAGGATACTACCCCACCCCAGACGTACTCGCTATTGCGAGTATGCCCCCCAGAATGGGCGTGGTATACAGCGTCGATGATAGTTCCCCCATAGGTGATTACTTCTCCCTTAGTTGCTGCGACGGCTCGGTCTGATTGCGGGTGCTCAGAACTTGCTCCTGCAAATGCCTGACAATGGACGGTACTACACAAATCAAAACCATCTTGTCTATGCTTACCAAATTGCCGCACGGCATAGGATCTGGCGGCTAGAGCTTGAGCCTTTAATGCCTCAAGTGGCCATGAGGCCGGCATTTCGTTAGGTACTACCCCCCGGAGATAGTCTTCTATCTTTAGTACGTTAATCGAAGTCAAAACGTTGGAGCGATTGGGGTTAAATACTATATCACCACGAAAAGAAATAGCCCCAATCTGCACCTGTCGTATTGCTGACTTTAGTAATACCGAGCGGTCGAGGGTGTACACCGTTTCCCCCGTATCGAAAGTAATGGATAGCGCTGTATTTGTGCTACCTCGCGTCCACTCTGCAAAACATGTGTCCATCTCCCAAGGTATTTTGGCCTCTTGCTCTGACCCAAGCAACATCAATGCATAGGTAGAACCACTCCTCACAATTCTAGTCGCCCATACGGGTTGCAGGGCGTGCTGCATCCAGATAGCCGCAGCCTTGCTCTCAACGTTTAGGATACTCTTTCGGGGTATCACGAGAGCAACGCGTAGAGAGGCCCCGTCTGGTATATTTCTAGTAACTATCTGTTGACCATTCCGCCACGAGATAAACTCCGCGGACACCTCTGCGGCACCATGCTGCTCGCTCCAACCTATGGAAATGGTAGGATTAGCTGTTGCCTCGGATGTAAGCAGAAGCACTATAATTAGAACGAGGGTTGTCAGAAGCATAGTGCGCATGGGTCTCCCCCTTTACTTATCTGGCGATAGCAGAATGCTCAAGGGCACTAGTTCATAGCCCTTGCTATGCAAAGCCGGGATCATTAGTTCCAATGCAGCAGGGGTTTGCTCAGTAGGATGCATAAGTACAATTGCCCCATTATGCGCGTTGGGCACGATACGCCTTACGATTCTATCTACCCCTGGTCTCATCCAATCTGCTGTGTCGAGACTACATATTACTGTCTGGTAATTAAGCGACGCCGCGACTTTAACTACCTTATCGTCAAAATCATTATAAGGTGGACTAAAGAACGCTACCTCGACTTGACCCACGGCCTTATGAATAGCAGCCGTGGTACGATTGATCTCTTCGGCAATCTTTGCATCGGATAATTGCGGTAGGTGTAGATCCGAATAAGCGTGGTTACCGAACTCATGCCCACGCCTATGAATCTCCTGGACAAACTCGGGAAACTTGTCGGCCCAACGTCCAACCAAAAAAAACGAAGTTTTAATAGTATATCGGTCAAAAATGTCGAGCATTTCTACTAACTCGTCGTTGCCCCAAGCAACATTTACAACTAAGGTAATCTGTTGCTTGTGGGGGCTACCCTGGTATATAGGAATATCACGCGGGGTGGGCTCAGGAAGCACCGGCTCCCAAATATATGCGAGCTGTTCGTCAAGGCTCGCGCTAAGTGCCTCAGCTATAGTTTTAGTGCGATCCACTTTTCTTCCTGCTATACCAGGTATGACCCCTTTATTAACACCATCTACTTTGGGCTGAACCGGCGGCTCCGTCTGCTTCGCTATAACCGAATCAAGATATACCCTTAGCTCAGCCTCTGTATATCCTTCTATATTCTCCCCTTCAAGCGTTACACCTGCCTGCACCCGTGCCGGCCCGACCCCGGTATTCGTACGCGCAGCGTAGTAGGTCCCCCCTATGACTACTACTACTAGTAAAACGATCGCCAGCTGACGCATTGTCTCCCTCCTTACCGTTATCAATAAGGAGTATGCCAAGAATGGGTTGTCCTAAAACAAAGAGCATTGCTAAAAGCAACGCTCTTACTTTTTACTCTTGCTGAGGCTGATTCTGATCCATAAGGAGTTCCTTGCGTGAGCCGCCGATACGACCCATGCGGTCAACCTCAGTCACCTTGATCTCAATCATGTCTCCTACGTTGACCACGTCTTCAGTACGGGCGACTCGCGTGTCTGAGAGCTGTGAAATGTGTACCAATGCTTCCTTACCCGGCATTAGTTCAACGAAAGCACCATACTTCTCCACACGCGTGACCCTGCCTGTAAAAATCTCGCCTACAGCCAGTTCGCGCGTAAGATCTTGAATAATTTTCTTGGCGCGCTCACCTTGCTCAGCCACTACTGCCGCAATAAAGACTCGACCATCATCTTCTATATCAATCTTGACGCCGGTCTCGGCAATAATCTTGTTGATCATCTTTCCGCCAGGGCCGATAACGTCTTTGATTTTGTCGACAGGGATAGTCAGTGTGAACATGCGCGGTGCGTATGGGGAGAGGTATGCTCTTGGTTCACTAATAACCTCGAGCATCTTATTAAGGATATGCATGCGCCCCTCATGAGCTTGAGCGAGTGCTTCAGACAAGATATTCTTGTCGAGTCCCCCAATTTTAATATCCATTTGTAAGGCAGTAATACCATTTTTGGTGCCAGCAACCTTAAAATCCATATCACCCAAGTGATCTTCCATCCCTTGAATGTCTGAAAGAATAGTGTAACGTTCGCCGTCCTTAATGAGGCCCATCGCTACGCCCGATACCGGCGACTTGATAGGAACACCAGCTTCCATTAAGGCTAGGGTACTACCGCACACGCTACCTTGTGAACTTGAGCCGTTAGACTCTAATACCTCAGATACAACGCGAATGGTATAGGGGAATTCCTCTTCTGAAGGTATCATGTGCAGTAACGCACGCTCGGCTAATGCACCATGCCCAATGTCACGCCTAGAGGGTCCCCGTTGCGGACGGGTCTCACCGACGCTGAAGGAAGGAAAGTTGTAGTGGTGAATGTACCTCTTTGACTCGTCTAATCCGAGGTCATCAATAATCTGCATATCGCCCATGGGCCCTAGAGTCACCACAGACAAAACCTGGGTCTGACCGCGTGTAAACAAGCCAGAGCCATGGGTGCGCGGCAACACACCTACTTCACAGGTTACAGGCCTAATCTCTCGTGGATCGCGCCCGTCGGGTCGCAACTTTTCATCAAGGATTAGGTCGCGGACTATATCTTTTACTAGATCTTGTAGTACGGAGGATACCAGCTTGTCTTGTTCAGGGGAAACCCCCTTGAAATGCTCCTTGGCTTCTGCTGATACACCAGCAATATTAGCTTCACGTTCGAGCTTGTCCTTGGTTTTAACTGCAATCATCAAGGATGCTTTCGCGTATTCGGTCACAGCAGCTAAGACGTCTGGTGGAGTTACCTTTAGGGGGACTTCCAACTTAGCTAAGCCAACTTCGGCTTGCATTTGCCCAATGAGCACAATTATTTCTTTGATTGCCTCATGGCCTGCCATAATGGCTTCAATGATTTGAGCTTCACTGACTTCGGTAGCACCAGCTTCGACCATCATAATGGCATCTTTTGTTCCAGCGACAATTAAGTGTAGACAACTTTGCTTTGCTTGTTCAACTGTGGGATTAATTACGTACTCATTATCGACTAGGCCAACCACAACGCCAGCAATGGGTCCGTCAAAAGGGATGTCCGAGATACTTAATGCAGCGGACGCTCCTACCATAGCTGCAATTTCTGTAGGATTATTTTGATCTACAGACATAACTGTCGCTATCACCTGTACGTCATTGCGGAAGCCTTGAGGGAATAGGGGACGTAGTGGGCGATCAATTAAGCGTGCAGCCAAAATAGCCTTCTCGCTAGGGCGAGCTTCGCGCCTCAGGAAGCCTCCGGGAATCTTGCCTACGGAGTAAAACCTCTCTTCGTAATCAACAAGTAACGGAAAGAAATCAATGCCCTCCCTAGGGGCTTTTGACATAGTAGCGGCCACAAGCACAGTGGTATCACCGTAGGTGACGAGCACAGAACCATTAGCTTGTTTAGCCAAACGTCCGGTTTCAAGTGTAAGCTCTCTTCCTGCTAGGGTCATAGAATATTTCTTCATTGGAACCCTCCTTAATACTATTATGCGACTTTAAGGCGCCTACTAAACTATGGCTATGATCCTCGGGTCTCCTCCATCGGAATAAAAAGAAAAGCGGGATCAGTCCCGCTTGTTCTCTAGCGTATTCCGAGTTGCAGTTTAATCGCGCGGAAACGTTCGATGTCGTTATCGTGCAGATAGTTGAGCAACTTGCGGCGCTGACCAACCATCTTGTATAATCCACGACGAGAATGATGGTCTTTTTTGTGCATCTTGAGATGCTCAGTTAGCTCGCTAATCCTTTTGGTCAGAATTGCAATCTGAACTTCGGGAGAGCCAGTGTCACTTTCGTGAGTGCGGTACTGGTCAATGATTGTGCGCTTGTTCTCTAGTGTAAGAGTCAAAGCAGTCACCTCCTAATAATTTATTAATCCAAAAGCCAAGTAAACCGTTGGAGGAAACAGGCAAACCTAGCTATTGGTCACCAACCCATTTTAGCATTTGACGGCACGTTAAGCAAGTTTAAATACTGCGACAACTCTACAGCGCGTTCTATATCACGAAATACTTGTGCACGTAGGGCTTGTCCGTCTGAGAAGACTTGCTCTGACCGCAAATACTCTATAATATCTACTTCAATGTGTTGATCATATATCTCTTGTTCTAGTTGGCGTAAAAAATGTACTTCTAGTGTTATACCCTGTTGAGGGAACGTCGGCCTCACTCCCAAGTTGGCCACGCCCACACCATATTCAGAGGAGTTTAATAAGTAGACCCCACTCGGCGGTAGAACTTGCTCTGCGGTGAAATGCACGTTAGCAGTAGGAAAGCCCAAAGTCCTGCCACGTCCATCTCCATGCAGGACTGTACCTGCCAGAGAAAAATGACGACCTAGGCACGCCTTTACGGCAGATAATTCTCCGTTTTGTACTAGCTTACGCACCCGTGTACTGCTTACAACCTCGCCTCCGACGCGGACTGGCTCTACACGTAATACATTAAACCCATACTGTCTTCCCAACTCAGTTAGAATTTCAATTGTTCCACTAGCCTTATGGCCAAAGCTATAATTGAACCCCGCAACATACGGTATTGAACCGAAAACCTTAAGCAAAATGCTTTGAACAAATTCCTGTGGGGACAAACCAGCGAACTCCGCTGTAAAGGGGTGCTCGACTATGACATCAATCCCACAAGCAACCATGAGGCGCGCTCTTTGCTCACGGGTAGTGATCACGCTTACTGGGCCGCGTCCCGTCAAAGTACTAGGGTGAGGATGAAAAGTAAACGCTGCACTACGCTTACCACTCTGCCTACTAATTTTTACTACCTCGGCCATAATTGCTTGATGCCCTAAATGAACTCCATCAAAGGTGCCGAGGCAGACTGCTCCAATACCGCTCCTTAATTCTGTCATAGATTTCGTTACTATCACAGTATATCTCCCTCCTGGGCCACCACCTTCTTAGGTGACAAAACCTGTTGTGCTATATCGCCAATCCCCAAGAACATAGTGCCGCAGAAAACTGAACACTCTCCTACCAATTCCTCAGCGATAATAATTCGCTGCCCTTGTAAGAACCGAGCAGCTTGCCCTTGATCGAGCGCAACGCAGGCATTGCCTTTGAGCATCTCAACAATCCCTATGACATACTGAGTTGGATTTTCGCTAAGTTTCTCTAGGGTTACGCTATGCTCGATATGAAAAGGTCCACTAGCAGTACGAGTCAGTTCCCCCATACAAGCAGGGACACCAAGCAAGACCCCAATATCACGGCATAATGAACGAATGTAGGTACCTTTGCCACAACTAATCCGTAAAGTAGCAACTTGTCGTGTACCTTCCAGAAGAACGGAGTCTAACTCTAAGGCGCTAATTACAACCTGTCTCGGTTCGACATCCACGGGAACTCCAGCACGGGCGTATTCGTACAGCTTCTTTCCGCCTACCTTAATGGCGGAATACATAGGGGGCACCTGCGATTGTCTGCCCACAAAATAAGGTAGTGCTGCACAGATAGCATCAATGGTGATATGACTGGCGTCGCTCGTGACTAAAACCTCGCCTTGAAGATCAAGCGTATCTGTAGCTCGACCAAGCACTAGTTCACCTACATACTCTTTTGTCGACCCCTCTACAAAGGCTATGAGCCGTGTGGCTTTTCCTAAAGCTAAAGGGAGCACGCCACTTGCTTCCGGATCTAACGTCCCCATATGACCAACCGATTTAGTACCGAATATGCGGCGAACTTTGTTAACAACGTCATGTGAAGTAAAACCACGAGGTTTGTTTATATTAAGAAAACCACTATGCATGAGGCAATACCTTGATCAACTGATCCAAGAGAGCACGTCTAGCATCGGGCAATGGTGCGTTAATGGTACAACCTGCAGCCAACTTGTGTCCGCCCCCTCCAAATGAAACAGCGACTTTACTTACATCAAGGTCTCCACGAGCCCGTAAACTAACGCGTGTAACATGAGCGGATACCTCTCTGAGTAATACAGCCAGTACGGTGCCTGGCACAGCTTTGGCGTATTCAATCATACCCTCAGCTTCATCAAGATCAACTCCACAGGCGGCATAAACACTCCTGGGGACTTCGATTATAGTAACTCGTCCGTCACATTCCTGCGTGAGGTTCGCCAAAGCCTGTTGTATAAGGCACAACTCACCTAAACTCTTGCGCTCAGCAGCATTCTCTACCACGGTTTGCGTACTGGCTCCTAACTCCATCAATAAGGCGGCGTCGCGAAATACTACGGGGGTGGTGTTGCTATGCCGAAAGAAACCTGTATCTGTAGCTAGTGATGTATATAGGCAAGTAGCCACTGTAGGGCTAATCTCCCAACGGGCCAGTTCAGCTAGCCTGAGTATCTGCTGCCCTACAGCCGCAAATGCAGAGTCAACCCAGGCTGTCCCAAAACAACCTGAGTTGGATGAATGATGGTCTATGTTAACTATGAAATCTACGGGTATGTTAGCAGGAAGACCTGCCCGTTGGAGGTCTCCACAATCTAGGAGCACTATGGTATTTACATCAGGGAAGTTCTCTGAACTAGTAAGTAATTCGTCGCTCCCCGGTAGGTATAAATACTTGTTGGGCACTTTATCAAGGCACATAGCGTATGCTACTAGGCCTTGTTGTCTTAGCAAGTGGAATAGACCGAGTGTCGACCCTAGACTATCACCATCGGGCGAAATGTGCCCGACAACAAGCACGCCTTTAGCCTGGAGTATCTTTTTTAGTACCTTCTCCATAGTCACCTACTTCTCTTTGCGCTCAATGTCTTTGAGAAGTTTGTTAATATGAGCACCATGCTCTATAGAATCATCTAGGCGGAAGATAATCTCTGGTGTGTGGCGGAGTTGTATTCTCCGACCCATTTCGCTACGAATGAAACCGGTTGCATTTTCTAGTGCCTTCATTGTCGCTTGTTGCTCCTCGTCGCTCCCTAATATTGAAACGAAAGCTTTTACGTGACGATGGTCACCCGATACTTCCAAGCTGGTGATTGAGACGAACCCGATGCGTGGGTCTTTCATATTACGTAGGATATCGCTTACTTCTTCTTTAAACTGTCCTTTTAAACGCGCCAAACGATACTGAGACATATGTTGTGCCTCCCTCCAGTCAGAAAATCATAATACCTCTTTGTTAACGGAGATTAGGTCACCACTAAAGGAGGACTGGATGAATATGAGTATTGTCTCTAGCATCCGGTCTACCTCCGTGTGACTTCCCGACACCACGGCGACTGCTATCTCCGCTCGTTGCCACATATCGTGGTAATCAACTTCAGCTACCGAGACGTTAAACTTCTCACGAGTCCTAGCAATAACGCTCTTTACGACCGAGCGTTTCTCTTTGAGAGAGTGCGCCTGTGGAATATGCAGTTCTACAATCAAAGTGCCGATAAAATGGCTCACGACCGCTGTACTTGCTCCTTAATAAAGGCTTCTACGACGTCGCCCTCTTTCATGTCCTCGTAATTATCTAGGCTAATCCCACACTCGTACCCCATGGCTACTTCGCGTGCGTCTTCTTTAAACCTCTTAAGAGAGCCAATTTTACCTTCATAAATAACCACACCACCTCGCAGCAAACGCACACCAGCTTGGCGGGTTATTTTGCCCTCAGTTACATAACTGCCAGCAATAACACCGGATCCAGTGATTTTGAAAACAACTCTGACTTCAGCCTGCCCTATTACCACCTCTTTGAACACAGGGGCCAGCATTCCTGTAAGGGCTTTAGTGATATCATCGATTACTTCATAAATAATGCGGTAGTAACGCACATCCACTTGTTCCTGTTCTGAGACTCGACGAGCGTTTGGCTCCGCGCGAACATTAAAGGCGATGATGATAGCGGCCGAAGCCTGAGCAAGCATAATATCACTTTCGTTTACTGGGCCTACGCCAGTATGGATTACCTTGACGTCTACTTCTGCGTTGCTAAGCTTTTCTACCGAGGGTCGCAATGCTTCGACAGAACCCTGAACGTCACCCTTAATAATCAGGCGCAGCTCCTTGGACTCTCCCGTGTTGATCTGCTGAAAGAAATCATCAAGATGGACGCGCGGTGTTTGCTTCTGTTCCTTGGCCCGCCTAGCGTCCATAGCAGATTCTGCCATGGCGCGAGCAGTCTTGTCATCCTTGACTACTCTTAATTCGTCACCTGCTTGCGGCGCCGAGGAAAGTCCTTGCAACTCTATCGGAGTAGATGGGCCAGCTTTTTTTAGGCGCTTGCCCTTGTCACTCACCATCGCACGGACCTTACCGTAGGCTGAACCTGCAACAACTGCATCCCCAATGTTTAGAGTGCCCTTTTGCACAAGAACAGTGGCTAGAGGACCTTTGCCTTTGTCTACCTCTGCCTCAATAACTACACCAACGGCAGGGCGATCGGGGTTAGCCTTTAACTCCATGACCTCCGCAACCGTTAAGATAGACGTAAGAAGTTCATCAATACCTTCTCGTTGCAGGGCAGATACACCAACGAAGATAGTGTCACCACCCCATTCTTCTGCTACAATACCGTACTCAGTCAATTGCTGCTTAACTCTATCAGGGTTTGCTCCGGGTTTATCCATCTTGTTAACAGCAACAATGATAGGTACTTGAGCAGCCTTAGCATGATTGAGTGCCTCTACCGTTTGTGGCATAACACCATCATCAGCCGCTACTACGAGGATAGCTAAGTCTGTCGCCTTTGCTCCGCGTGCACGCATTTGTGTAAAAGCCTCGTGACCTGGAGTGTCTAGGAAGACGACTTTCTTATCACCAACGTCAACCTGATAAGCCCCGATGTGCTGAGTAATCCCGCCTGCCTCGGATGCTGTAACGTTAGTGTGGCGTATGACGTCGAGTAACGATGTCTTACCATGGTCAACATGACCCATGACTGTCACTACAGGATATCTAGGCTGTAAGCTCTCTGGCAAATCGATATCGTCTTCTCTTGTAGCCGCATCAACCTTAACCTGTCTAATTTCGAGAGTTATTCCCAATTCATTAGCCACTATCTCCATGGAGTCAATATCAAGCTGCTGATTAATATTGGCCATGAACCCTAACTCTAGTAACTTCTTAATAATCTCAGCCACAGTCCTGCCTGATGCTTTAGAGAATTCACCCACTGTCATAGCATTCTCTACGACAACAACTTTAGAGCTCTGTTGTTCGCGATGCTGAGTAGGATGAAAAGACTGCGCTCCCTTGCGATTGTCTTGTCTATTTTTGCCGCGTCCTTGTTGTATCTTGCGATCTACCACTGCTTCATCATCCTTAAAACGTTTATCTCGGCTTTTTTCTGGCTGCGTATCAGATTTAGGTTTAGTCTTGTCTGGTATGCCGGTTGTAACAGGCTTCGCCGGAGATGTAACGTCAGGCGTTGCTGCTTTCGGTTCATCTTGAGGTGGGGTAGCGGGCGTGGGTACAGGGGATAAGTCGCGGTTAGCCTCTTTAGGACTTTCAGCTGACTTCCTTTTGCGCTGCTTCTTGATGACCTCGCGAATGATACCAGCGACCTGCATATCTATCACACTCATAGGATTAGATATATTCAGGTTTAGGTCACGCAGTGCTTCCACCAGTTTTTCCGCGGGTATGTGCAGTTCTTCTGCTAACTCGAATACTCTGATCTTGGACATCACGCCCACCTCCATTATCTTGTGCAGAGTTCCTTTAAACGGCGACCAAAATTCTGCTCAATTATAACTACCGCTACACGCGGGCTCTTACCGATTGCAGAGCCAAGCATTGCTTTAGAAGGAACAGTGAGAAGGGGTATTTTATATTTAGTACACAAAAACATATACTCCTCACGTACCTCAGCTGCGGCATCATCCGCCAAAACAATGAGGTCAGCCTTGCCTTTCTTAAGAGCTTGTTCGCACGCAACAGTTCCACTAATGACAGCTCTAGCGCGCTGGGCTAAGCCAAGCATGCCATAAAACTTATCATTCACTATGCAATCTCTCCCGTAGCTTAGCGATAACCTCCGCAGGGATGTCTGTTTCCAACCCTGTCTTAAGCCTACCACCCTTAAGGGCCGAGTCCAGACACCCCTGCTTAGGACAGATATATACTCCTCTGCCGGATTTTTTACCGGTCAAATCTACATCAACGCTACCCTCGGGATCGCGCACAATTCGTACCAGCTCTTTCTTAGAGAAAACCTGCCGGCAGCCAACGCAAGTACGCTGAGGTATCTTCTTTGGCTTCATACTTGGCTCTCACTTCTAATGTCGATCTTCCACCCCGTCAGCTTTGCTGCTAAACGCGCATTTTGGCCTTCTTTGCCAATGGCTAGGGATAGTTGATAATCAGGTACCACGACGTTAGCAATCTTACCAATTTCATCTATATGAACACGCGTGACCTTAGCTGGGCTGAGCGCGTTTGCTACATACGTCGCAGGGTCAACGCTGTACTCCACTACGTCGATTTTCTCGTTACCGAGTTCATTGACTATAGTTTGGATGCGCATACCCTTAGGTCCTACGCAAGCGCCAACAGGGTCAACGTTCTCGTCGCGAGCTTGAACTGCTATTTTAGACCGGCTACCGGCCTCGCGGGCAACCGACTTCAGCTCTACCGTGCCGTCGTGAATCTCTGGAACTTCTAACTCCAAGAGACGTTTTAACAAGCCGGGATGACTGCGCGAAACACTAACTTGGGGGCCCTTAGTTGTTTTTCTCACTTCTAAGACATAGGTCTTAAGGCGTTGACCTGATCGATAAGCCTCCGTAGACACCTGCTCAGAGTGCGGAAGCATCGCCTCAACCCGGCCCAAATCTATTACGACGTTCTTGCTATCAACCCTTTGTACAATCCCCGTCACTATGTCGCTCTCGCGATTTGTAAATTCTTCATAAATCTGGCCCCGCTCAGCCTCACGAATACGCTGCACCACGATCTGCTTAGCAGTCTGTGCGGCAACCCGACCAAAATTGCGTGGGGTAACCTTCTCCTCAAACATGTCCCCCACTTGTAGCGTTGGATTAACGGACTTAGCGTCCTCGAGGAGGACTTCCTCATGTGGCTGTCTCAGCTCTTCTACGACATGCTTGAGAGCGTAAACCTGCATGTCACCTGTCCCTCGGTCGATTTGCACCCTAACATTGCCGCTGCCGCCAAAGTTCTTCTTGTACGCGGATACCAGCGCTGTTTCTATGGCTTCAAATAGGATGCTCACATCAATGGAACGTTCCTTGGCCAATTGGTGTATGGCCTCGATGAATTCAGCGTTCATCTCTGTACACCCTCACTTCATCTTAAATAATAGCTTAGTTTTCTTTATACTCGAGAACGGTATAGATACTGTGCCGCTAGGTGTCTCTAGCTCCAGCTGATCCCCCACCAGCCCTTTGAGCTCACCTTCGAGCTCGTACTTGCCCTCATAAGGCGCTCTGACTCTTATGCTGACACTATGCCCCCGGAAAATATCATATTCCTCAGTGCGTTTTAAAACCCTATCAAGCCCTGGCGACGCGACCTCGAGGGTGTAGGAATTGCTAAGTTCTGGTGTTGCTTCTAACAGCTCATCGAGCGCACGAGCTACAGTCTCACAATCATCTAGACTGACCCCACCTACGGTTCGGGTAATATATACGCCTAGTCTCACCCCACCTCGCTCGGATGCCCATTCCACATCAACTAATGTGAGCCCATAGGTCTCAACCACTGGCCGAAACAGACTGTACAAGCGGTCCATGAGTTCTTTCATTATAACACCCCTTATGTAGCTTCTGTCGGATAAGAAAGACTTATGCTGCTCGCCTCGCCGACAAAGTATATTGTTCTGTGTATAAAGGAAAGAGTGGGAAGGACCCACTCTCTGCCTCAAATATTTTACCAGATAGGCCATAAGCTTGCAAGTTAAAGCAAGGGTGGGGTTTGAACAGACGAATTAGAAGGTCAACAGAATTAATCACGACGACTCGCCACCCCATTGCCCTGGCCAAAAACTTTTACAATGTGCCAGTACATTCTCAAACGCGATGCAAAACCCTTTAGCAAACCTACCTTCTCTTCTTTCATGATTTGCGTCACGTCCTCCAAAATAACTTCTTCCACAGTAATATTGTTGTCCTTGATATATCTAGTTAAAGCAACTTCTACGCCCCAGCCAGTTTCGGAAAAATCTGGAATGAGATTAATGAGCCGGCGTGTAATTGCTCTTTGCCCGGATAAAAATGGAGCAATCTTTTGGGCGAGATCAGTACTGAGTCGACCATGTCCAAAAAGCCCTACCGATACCTCAGCCCGCCCCGACACAACTGGTCCCATTAGCTGAGCAACATGCTCTGAAGTGAGACCTACAAGGTCCGCATCAAGAAACACTACTATCTCCGCTGAAGCCAACTGCAAACCGGCAGCCATAGCGCCGCCTTTGCCACGATTCTGTTCTAAACTTACGACTTTTGCGCCCTCCCTAGCGGCTACCTCAGGGGTTTGATCGGTGGAGCCATCACTTACCACTACGACCTCTGACACCCACGGGCACTCCCGTGCCGCCCTGACAATGTTCCCTACGGTTCTTTCCTCGTTAAAAGCGGGTATAACCACGACACCACGCATATTTCTGCCTCCTATCCTTTGAAAGTGGAAGCTATAACTCGGGCTTCCTCAACCAATCTCTCTGCTGCGTGTGATAAGGGCAGCAACTCTACGGGTTTGCCGTGGCGGAACAAGACTGCCTTACCCTTCGCCAATGCTATTCCTACATGAGCTTCCTTGGCTTCACCCGGACCATTGACCGAACATCCCATAACAGCTACTTTCAACGGGATGTGTGATAAGTCCTTTAACTGTTGTTCAACTTCTTGGGCCAATGAGATTAGATCTCCCGAGGTGCGACCACAAGTTGGGCATGAAATAACCCTTAACCTCTTTGCTCCAATACCAAGCGATGACAGTATCTCTTGAGCCACCGAAACCTCTTCCACTGGATCTGCTGTTAGTGCAATACGGAGAGTGTCACCTATACCCTGAGACAAGAGGATTCCAAGCCCCACAGCCGAGCGCACAGCTCCCTTAAGCAGCGTACCGGCCTCTGTGACTCCAATGTGTAGAGGGTAATCAGCGGCTTGACTAAACAGCTGATAAGCAAGGATTGTTCCAGCGACATCCGAAGATTTAAGGGAAAACACTACTTGATCAAGGCCGACATATTCTATCCACTTAACATATTCTAAGGCGCACTCTACCATAGCTTCTGGACGAGGCCCTTGGTATCGGGCCAATAACTCCTTAGGAAGAGAACCCGAGTTTACCCCTATACGTACGGCAGCCTTATGTCGCAGAGCGGCCCTCAGCACCTGCTCCGCCTTATCGAACCCGCCAATGTTACCGGGGTGGATACGGACCTTAGCTATACCTCTCTCAATTGCGCCGACGGCCAGACGGTAATCAAAATGAACATCAGCCACGAGAGGAACTGGCGACGCGTGTACTAGATACTCCACTGACAACAAGCTGTCGTTATCGGGTACAGCAATACGTACTATATCACAGCCGGCTTGATATAGCGCCTGTATCTGACCTAGTGTCGCTCCTTGATCTTTGGTGCTTGTGTTAGTCATAGACTGAATAGAAATGGGAGCCCCCCCCCCAACAGTGACACTCCCCACCTGTACTGCACGTGTTTTACGTCTCATTTGTTCTTCCTCCACTACAAGTAGCTTAGAATATATTTAGGCGCTGTAAATCCTTGAACGTAATAATAATTAGCAAGGCCATCAGTAGTACAAACCCTATAAAGTGCACCATATTTTCTCTCTCAGGGTCTATGGGCTTACCCCTTAATCCCTCAAGAGTCAGGAACACTAATTTACTTCCGTCAAGAGCTGGGATAGGTAAGAGGTTGAACAGCCCTAGCTGTATGCTAATTATGGCTGCGAAAGATAGCAGGTTGACTATGCCTGTACGAGCCACCTGCCCTACCATCACCACCATGCCAATTGGTCCAGCACCTTCAGCAGGCGTTCTACCTGTAAGCATGCCTGTAAGAACGGAGATTATCTCTCCTGTAAACCAAACCATTTCCTTGGCACCTAAAAAAAGTGAACGGAACACATTGTAACGAACGTTGTGAGGGGAGACTCCAATCATAGCTCGATTGCTAGTTTCATCAATTTTGGGAATAATAGTTATGACATGTTCTGCCCCTTCTCGGTTAACTACAAATAGCAAGGGTTGATCAGAATTTTTACTAACTACTTGCTGTAAATCAGACCAAGACTTCACCGGCACTCCTGCAATACTGTCGATACGATCGCCCGTCTTTAACCCTGCTTCAGCCGCAGGCCAGCTAGGGGAAACCGAGCCAATGATAGGTTGAGTCGACGGTACGCCTATGAAAACGAACATTACAGCAAAAATAAGGGCCGCCAAGACAAAGTTGAAGATCGGCCCCCCAGCCACAAACGCCATGCGCATCCACACAGGCTTCTTATCGTAGCGCCGCGATTCGGGGATTAATTCTTTGCCATCCTCGTTCTCTTCTCCTACCACCCGCAAAAAACCACCTACAGGCAGCATGCGCAGTGCATATTTTGTCTCACCACGCGTAATAGAGAAGATAGTAGGTCCCATACCAAGAGCAAACTCTTGAACCAACATGCCAGAGGCCTTAGCGGCAAGAAAATGGCCTAACTCATGAAAAAAAACTAAAACGCCTATTACCACCAACGATAATATTATTGTCAATGCTTACACCGCCCTTTGTTTCAAACTGGTCAATGCCTTGGCCCGGGCCCACTCGTCAGCCGCAAATACATCGTCTATGGTGCTACAAGGCCCTACATACTGACTGCACAGGACATCTTCTACCACTTCTGGAATAGCCAAAAAGGGTAGCCGTCCCTCTAAAAAACCTGCCACGGCCACTTCATTGGCGGCGTTTAGAATGGCGGGATATGCCCCTGCCAATTTACCGGCTTGGATTGCTAACCTCAGGCTCGGAAATGTAGTGAGATCAGGCTTAAAGAAGTTCCACTGCAATCCATGATAATCGTTGTCAGTATATTCTGCTTCCCAGCGCTCCGGATAAGCCAGGGCTACTTGGATAGGTATCCGCATATCTGGCTTACTCAACTGTGCCAATTGGCTACCGTCAACATATTCAACTATGGAATGCACTATGCTCTGCGGATGAACCAGGACATCTATCTGATCATAGTCCATAGAGAATAAGTGATGTGCCTCGATTACCTCCAAACCCTTGTTCATGAGGGTCGCAGAATCGATGCTAATCTTCCCGCCCATCTTCCATGTCGGGTGCTTTAGCGCTGCCACGCTATCTACACCATACAGCTCAGATCTACTCCGGCCATAAAAGGGGCCGCCTGAAGCAGTCAGGATCAAACGTCGAATTGCTGCCCTAGGCCACCCGTGCATAGCCTGCCATATGGCGGAATGTTCGCTATCTACTGGGAGCAGATTAACTCCTGCGTCGCTCACCCTGCGAAGTAGAATTTCGCCTGCTGCCACCAAGGACTCTTTGTTAGCCAGAGCAATGTTCATGCGTCTATCCACAGCGGCCATAACCGGTCTCAGACCTGCCATACCGCTGATGGCAGCAACCACTAGGTCTGCTTGGACTTCTAGGACCAGTTGTTCCGCTGCGTTCTCGCCAGAGAAAACAGCTGTTTCTGGGAAAAAACTCTTCAAGGTTTGTGCCGCCCTCTGGTCACATATAGCAACAAACTCAGGGCGAAACTCCGCTATTTGCTCGAGCAAAAGCCTGATATTTCGTCCTGCACAGAGCGCTACAACATTCAGTTTAGTTGGATGCCGCCTAACAACATCAAGGGTGCTAGTCCCAATCGAACCTGTAGAGCCAAGAACTATCAATTTTTTCATATCTATCACCTTAGTATAGTCGCTGCCCACAACCAATATACGAACGAGGCCGCAAACATTAGTGAGTCAAACCGATCTAAAACTCCACCGTGGCCGGGGAGTAATGCGCCGGAATCCTTCACTCCAGCATAACGCTTAACTGCTGATTCGGCAAGGTCTCCAATTTGACCGAAGACACCTATACCGAGGCCCACCATAATTGCCTGCCACACAGCCAGCTCCATATACCTTGTTGCCACTAATGAGACGGTTATACTGCCGATAAACCCCCCTAGAGTTCCCTCCACACTTTTTTTAGGCGACATAGGCCAAGGGTGACGCTTACCAAGACTGATGCCTACAAAGTAAGCTAAGGAGTCATAAGCCATAATGCCTACTATTGTTACTAGAGTGAACTCAAAACCTGCCTGAGCACGTAAGAGAAGAACATTGCCGAGGAGTAAGGTTGGATAAAGGCCTGCAGTTAAACTAACACCAACGCTTATCATATTAAACTTAGGATATTTAAACAATTGGCGTGCCAGAACTATAAGCACAAAGCCAATAGTAACCTGCAAAGCGAGGTCCGTCTTCCCTAAATACAGCGGATAAAAATATACAACCGGATAGAGATAGACTATGGGACAGAAACTGATGCCCTTGTTCTTCATCATGAGACTATATTCGTATATTCCCACAATTGCTAGCCCCAAGACGACTGCCGCAAATAACCTTCCCCCCGTGTACACGATGTACAGGAGAATGGGAATACCCACGAGAGCGGTTAGTATTCTCTTTAACATTTGCCTCTCCCCCTAAACTTTCAGCCCACCTCGCCTACGATCTCTAGTTTGGTATTCAAGAATTGCGTCTTGAAACTGCTTGACATTAAAGTCCGGCCACAGACAATCGGTAAACACCATTTCTGTGTAGGCCAGCTGCCACAAAAGAAAATTGCTGATACGCTTTTCTGCACCAGGACGAATAAGCAAATCGGGATCCGGCATATCGCTAGTGTATAAGAACTTGGCGAAATCCTGCTCGCTACCTTCCCCAGTCGGGTAAGCTTTTGCAAAAGCATTGGCAGCACGGATTATCTCAGCGCGGCCCCCATAATTTAAGGCTAGGTTTACTGTCAACCCCTTACGTTTATGTGTTGCACCCATAGCTTCTAAAGACACTCGTCTGGTCGACTCAGAAAGGCCATCAAGATCGCCAAGGATATTAAGACGAATATCCATTTCATCGATGCTGGAACGATCCCTTGTCCAGAATTCCTCAGGCAGGCTCATTATAAAATCAACTTCCTCTTGAGGCCGTTTCCAGTTCTCTGTTGAGAATGTGTATAGGGTAAGATACTTAACCCCTAAACGTACCGACTCTTCCATTATAGCACGGGCACTATCAAGACCTGCCCTGTGTCCAGCCACCCTTGGTAGGCCACGTTTCGCAGCCCACCGTCCATTCCCATCCATAACAATCGCGATGTGCATAGGGATCTTTCTAGGATCTAAGGCTTTATTCTTATTCCTACCAAACAACTTCATGCTGTCTCCCCCCTATATAAACACCCCCTGCACCAGGGGGTGTGTTCTATACTTCCAGTATCTCGGCTTCCTTGGCCGCAAGCACCTCATCGACCTCTTTTATATATCTATCAGTAATTTTTTGTACGTCTTCTTGGCCTTTCTTGGCGTGATCCTCAGAAATATCTCCGCCCTTCTCTAAAGCCTTAACCCTGTCGTTACCATCGCGACGGAGGTTGCGAATTGCTACGCGGCCCTCTTCTGCCTTCTTACGCGCAATCTTCACTAGGTCGGCCCTGCGCTCATGTGAAAGAGGGGGTAGAGTTAAACGGACAACCACGCCATCGTTCATCGGCATAATACCAAGGTCGGATTTTTGGATAGCCTTTTCTATATGTTTAATTAGAGATTTATCCCACGGTTGAATGACTAGCGTACGCGGCTCGGGAACGGACACACTGGCGACTTGATGAATTGGTGAAGGAACACCATAGTACTCTATAGAGATCTTCTCCAAGAGTGCTGGTGTAGCACGGCCGGCGCGCAGCCCCCCTAGTTCTTTTTCTAGAGATGCTATAGACTTTTTCATCTTGTCCTCTATCTCATGCAGTACTTCTTTAATCATCAATTCTCACCCCTTATATAAGTTCCTATATCCTCACCAAGAATAGCACGACGAATATTACCCTTCTCCCCTAGATTGAACACTAAAATTGGAATATTATTGTCCATGCATAATGACGTAGCGGTAGCGTCCATAACCCCTAATCCCCTGCGTAGCACTTCAATATATGATAGCTCACTAAAGCGCTTAGCGTCTAGGTTCTTGCGTGGATCGGAGTCGTAGACCCCGTCAACCTGTGTAGCCTTAAGTATTATTTCGGCTCCGATTTCAGCCCCACGTAAAGCTGCAGTAGTATCGGTTGAGAAATAAGGATTGCCAGTTCCCGCTGCAAATATAACAATGTAGCCCTTTTCTAGGTGAGTAATTGCTTTGCGCCGAATATAAGGCTCTGCGATTTCGCGCATTTCAATAGCAGTTTGCACCCGAGTAGCCACTCCCAGCTTCTCTAGGGCATCTTGCAAAGCCAAGGCGTTAAGTACCGTAGCTAACATGCCCATGTAATCAGCTGTAGCACGGTCCATACCTTTTGCGCTACCTGCCGCCCCTCGCCAGATATTTCCACCGCCTACCACGACGGCGACGTCAACCCCCATGTGACGGATTTCAACGAGCTGCTCAGCAACGTCATTTAAAACTTCAGAGTCAATACCAAAACCCTGAGCTCCTGCTAGTGCTTCGCCGCTTAGTTTAAGGATTATGCGCTTATATTTAGGAATGACCATACCTAACCTCCTTAGACCAATTTCCGCGTCACTTGGGAAAATTCCTGCCTACTTGAAAAAAAGGAACACTCACGTGTTCCTCTTATCTTAGCATTCGCCTCTTTTGGCTAGCCCTTCACCCATCTGATAGCGCACAAAACGGCGAACAGTTATGTTCTCGCCTAGCGTAGCTACCTTAGATTGAATGAACTCTTTTACAGTTTGTTCGCCTTCACGGATAAAAGGCTGCTCCAATAGGCATGCCTCGGCAAAAAACTTTTCGAGGCGACCTTCTACCATTTTATCAATGATCTTCTCTGGCTTGCCTTCGTTGATAGCTTGAGCGCGGAGAATATCCTTTTCATGTTCTATAATCGATGCGGGAACTTCTTCACGTGTGAGATATTGAGGGTTAGCGGCAGCAATCTGCATGCCAATATCACGCACCAGAGAACGGAATGCTTCGTTCTTGGCCACAAAGTCAGTCTCGCAGTTTACTTCTACCAGAACGCCGATACGCCCATTACCATGGATATACGCTTCTACAACGCCCTCGCTAGTGATACGCCCAGCTTTCTTATTAGCGGCGGCTAGCCCCTTCTCACGTAAGAATTCGATAGCCTTATCCATGTCACCGTTCACTTCAGTCAGAGCCTTTTTGCAGTCCATCATGCCTGCACCTGTACGTTCGCGCAACTCTTTAACGAGATTAGCTTCAATCTTTGCCATAATTCAAACCTCCCATGCCTGTAGGATAAAAATGGGTAAGGATGCAGTTGTCTGCACCCTTACCCGGTTGTGTCTCTACTCAGCTACTTGCTCGCCTTGCCTAGCTTCGAGGACCGCATCGGCCATGGTTGCAGTCAAGAGCTTAACAGCCCTAATTGCGTCGTCGTTACCGGGTATTACGTAGTCAATTTCATCGGGATCGCAATTGGTATCAACGATAGCGACAATTGGAATGTTCAGCCTACGGGCTTCGGCAACTGCGTTTTTTTCCTTGCGGGGGTCAATTATGAACAGAGCACCGGGAAGCTCTTTCATGTTCTTAATACCACCTAGGAACTTTTCCAAGCGGTCCATTTCTTTACGCAAGGTTATTACTTCTTTTTTGGGAAGAACTTCGAATGTGCCGTCGTTAGACAGGCGCTCCAATTCATGAAGGCGCTTAACACGCTTTTCAATAGTCTGGAAGTTAGTAAGGGTGCCGCCGAGCCAGCGCTGGTTTACAAAGAACATGTTACAACGTGCTGCTTCCTCAGCCACTGCCTCTTGAGCCTGCTTCTTGGTACCTACGAACAAAATGCCCTCACCGTTAGCAGCTATTGTCTTAATGAAAGAATAAGCGTCTTCTAGCTTACGAACGGTCTTTTGTAGGTCGATAATGTAGATTCCGTTACGCTCCATAAAGATGTAAGGAGCCATTTTGGGGTTCCAGCGACGTGTTTGATGACCAAAATGCACGCCAGCTTCTAGCAATTGCTTCATACTAATTACTGCCATGAGACTCACCTCCTTGGTTTTATCCTCCGCGTCCTTCGTCTGCGCTAGGAACCCGAGAAACCCAGGCACCGCCCGGCACATCCGGCCGCGTGTGTAGTTGAAAACACCAAGGGTTAGTATATCATAGCAGCTAGGCCGGGGCAAGGCATAATCGATGTGCTAAGCGATATTTTTGCGCGATGCTATTTGACAAAGTAAACGCAACCGATGCAATGTGGCGTAGTTGCATTAAGTCTTGCGCTCAATCAGTTGCAGTTACTCTTGCTGGGGACCGTCTCCCACACCATCACCCCCCCATGGGGGGGTG